>MTKX01034064.1_pt1 | contig 103291 bp, 69 predicted proteins | sample 1042771 | NCBI WGS metagenome assembly MTKX01 (sample SAMN06212183, study PRJNA360534) | anaerobic digester metagenome | biome: Wastewater treatment plant; material: sludge; isolation source: anaerobic digester fed with sludge from wastewater treatment plant | place: Denmark: WWTP Randers ...
GACACTCACCGCAAACCCGCGGACACGTCAACTTATGTTATCCAGAAAGGTGAAATGCACCCATACCGGACATGACCTGTCCGTATTTCCCACACATTTTCTGCGATTTCTACGCCGAAAGTCTGCACTTAATACGGATTGACAGCGGCCTTCCGGCCCTGTATACTGGTGCACGTGCGAAGCCAAGTGAGCGCGGCCAGGCGAGGGCCGCAGGGCGGGCAACCAACGGTCCGCATCCAGGACATCCGAACACTGTTCCGGGCGCAGGAGATCGTCAGCCAGTTGGCCGTAGGTGGACTGGAGCCGGCCATCGACGCCGCCAGGCAGCTGCTGCTGGAGGCCAAGACCCGCTGGCAGTACCTGCAGGAGATGCTTCCTGCCCACGTGGCACAGACCATACCAAGCGAGCGCGAGAGCTTCGAAGTCCAGTGCGCTGACTTCAGCCGGTTTGTCCTCCGGAAGGGGCCACTGCCGCTTCTGAGACAGATTGCGGACCTGGAGCGAGAGCATTACACGCAGGCCATCAAGGTGATCCACGGCGGCGACGGAGACCGACGGGAGTACTGGCTCTGACCTGAGCTTCGCCTGACATCTGAATAGGTCAAGTCACATCACGTCCCCTGCGGGACAAGACAAGGCACGGCCCAATGAGAACCTCTGCGGAGGATCATTGGGCTTTTGTATTCTCGGAAACGGTAGCTGGACAGATGAGTGATCGGCGGAACGACAACCTTCTGTACGAGCTGTCCATGACCCTGGCCGCGAGCGGCGACCATACGACTGCGATTGCCCTGCGCACGCTGGCCCAGCAAGGCTACGCGACCCTGGAGCAGGTCGACGCCGTTCCAGACTGGATAGTCCTGGCCATCCCGCGCATGGGCGTACGACGCATGATGGCCGTCAGACGCCTGACCAGGACGGCCTGGCGGCCGCCGTCTCCCCACGTCATCGAGGTCGCGAATTGGTACCTGTCGGCTACCCGCCTGGCGCTTCGCTTTTGGGCACTGGAGGCACTCGAGTCTGTGATTCGAGGTTCACAACCGCCATCCTCCGGTAGGACTCTAATCGAGAAGCAGATCGCCATGGACTCTTTCATACTGGCCACCCAAAAGGCGCGCCTGCACGCCGGAGTCGAGGAGTTGATCCGGGTTGTGCGGCACTGCGCAGGCGATGCCACCCTGTCCCCGAATCTGAACCCCCGGCCGTTCCGGGGCCTCCGCCTTTCCGATGCTGAGGTTCAACTTCCCCAGGGCGGTGTGTCGCACGCGCCCGGCGCAGAGGGGAGCGAGGCCGGTGAGAGCGGCACGGAGAGCGCTCACTACGCCTTTCCGCGCCAGAAGCGGCGCCAGATCGTGGAGGACTACTTGCAGGCTCGAGAGGCCCGGCTGGTCACCAACAAGGATCAGTGGGCCTGGACGCGCCACAACATCAGCGGGCGGACGCTGGCGCGCTACGAGCGTGAGTACCTGGCCGGAAGGGAGAGGGGACCATAGCCAGGGCCATGGCCTGATCGGCCAAGGCGCGATAGACCAGGCTCTATCGCCACTGCACCTTCAGAATTGCATACTGCTACACCGGCATGTCCCGATTTGACATGCTGCGCGGAATCTGGTATGATTGTTCGCGTAGCACTATGAGGGATACATAACAAAGTCATGGAGAAGGACAAGTCGTACCGTTTCCGGCTATCGACTGAGCTTTTCGAGGCCGCCAGTGCCAAGGCCAAGCGCCAGGACCTGACACTGGCGCAGGTGATACGCCGTTTCCTGCGTGAGTGGGTCGGCGACGACTTGCCGCCTGAGGAGGCTGAACCAGAGGACTGATAAACTGAGATAGAGACGGGCCGCGCCGGTGTTGCAGCACCGACACGACCCTAACCCAACCCGCTGACGACCGTCGACCGGGCACAGCGAGCCAGGCTGGTGCTATTCTAGCACAGCCGGGCACTGCCGTCAATCAAACGGCCAACCGATCCCGTCGTCAGGGGGGATCGGTTGGCCGTTTTTTCGTTCACGAGCAGAGAAAGGATGAGAACTCATGAATGTAGGCATCGACCTGGGATACAGCGCAGTCAAGCTCGTTGCCCGCCAGCGCCGTAGGAGCTTTCCCTCCGTCGTAGGCACACCGGAGGTGGCGCGCTTTGCGCTCGGTGAGCCGGAGGACCTGATCGTCCTCACCGCGCCCGACCATGTCCTGGTCGGCCAGGGCGCCATGAGCCAGAGCCGCTTCGTCAACCGGCGTGAGGACCGGCGCTGGATCGAAAGCGCCGAGTACTACCACCTGTTCCTGGCGGCGCTGACCGAGGTCTCCACGGCGACCGCTGCCGATCTGGTGCTCGTCACCGGGCTGCCTGTGGCGTTCTACGCCGACAGGACGGTGCTCCACGACCGCTTGATGGGCACCCACAAGGTCACCCGGCAGGGGCGGCATGCCCAGACGTTTCGCGTCAACGAGTGCCGCGTAATCCCGCAGCCGTTCGGCGCGCTGTTGGCGGCAGCCCTGGACGACCGCGGCAGGGTGGCCGACCAGGACCTGGCCACAGGATCGGTCGGCGTGATCGACATCGGCGGCAAGACGACCAACCTCTTGAGCGTCAGGCGGCTCGCCGAGATTGGGCGGGAGACCGAGAGCGTGTCGGTCGGAGCCTGGGATGTCGTGCGGGCGGTGCGGAGCTACCTGGCGGACCACTGCCCCAACCTGGAGCTGAGGGACCACCAGGTCGTAGAGGCCATCGTCGCCCGCAAGGTGCGCTATTACGGGCAGCCGGTGGACCTCGGCCAGGTCGTGAGCTCCGCGCTGGAACCGATGGCCGGCCAGGTCATCGCCCAGGCGACGCAGCTGTGGAACGGTGGGGCCAGCCTGGACGCGATCCTCGTCGCGGGAGGGGGCGCCCTGCTTCTCGGGCCGTCGGTCAAGGCCCACTTTCGCCACGCGCGAGTCGTGGCCGACCCGGTGTTCGCCAACGCCGAAGGCTACTGGAAGCTGGCCCAGCGGCTGGGCAGCGGTGCGAACTGAGCCGGTACTCACTGGCTCACACCCGGAGGCAGACGATGGCGAAGCAGGCGATCACCTTTGTCGTGGACAGCGATCGCGACCGGGACATCCTTCACTGGCTGGAGAGCCAGGCCAACAAGAGCGCCGCCATCCGCGAGGCCATCCGGGCACACCTGGAGCGCGGAACCGTGTCCTTGAGCGAGGTCTACGAGGCCATCCAGGAGCTGAAGCAGGTCGGCTGGGCGCCACCCGCCGGCCGAGAGGTGGGCCACCGGCGCCCCGATGATGACGAGCCGGAGGATGTGGCCGAAGCGCTGGACAGCCTGGGGTTGTAGATCTCGCCGCAGGTAGAAGGGAGGTGAGACATCGGTTTGAGGGACGTTGCCACAGGGATCGCAGGGAGAATCTGCTGAAGGCAGGGAGGTGGAAGATGGCAATTCGATGGCTGCTGTTCGAGACGAAACTGGGTGAATGGCTCCTGATCCTACTGGAGCGCAAGGCCAAGCTGGCGATCGTCAGCGTGGAGTGGCTCGGCCAGCAGTCTGCCGGCGTGCCGACAGGGATGGTCGAGGCGAAGTAGGGGACCTGGGCCAGTTTGCTGACTGCCGCAAGTGGGTAGGCTGGCCCAGCCGGCAATGAACCGCGTGCAGGTTGATCTTCAGGGCTACTTCGAGAAGACACTAATGCCAACAAAGCGAGCAGTGCTCTACGCACGCGTCAGCTACGACGACCGAGACAACGACGGTCGCAACCTCACTGGCCAGCTGGAGATGGCAAGGGAATATGCCACAGGCAAAGGCTATCGGATAGTAGCCGAGTTCGCCGAGGACGATCGTGGCGCGTCTGGTGCTGCCTTTGAGTTGCCGCAATTGGAGCAGATACGCAAGCTGGCCCAGACAGGGGATTTTGATGTCCTGATACCTCGCGAGATTGACAGACTCAGCCGCAATCTGGCCAAGCAACTCATCGTGGAAGAGGAGTTGCGGCGCTTTGGTGTCCAGATCGAGTATGCCTTGGGTGACTACGCTGACACGCCAGAAGGACGTCTGAACAAGCACATCAAGGCGACCATCGCGGAGTACGAGCGCGAGAAGGTCATCGAACGCACTGCTCGCGGCCGCCGAAGCCGTGTACAGGCCGGAAGCGTCTTTGTGTCAGGACATCCTCCGTATGGCTACCGGACAGTTCAAGAGGGTGGCCGGCTGGTGCTCAAGATCCATGAGCCGGAAGCTCAGGTCGTACAGATGATCTTCACCTTGTTTGTGCTTGGCGAGAACGGCAGCGGCCCGATGCCCTTGCGCGCCGTTGCGCGCGCCCTGAATCGGATGAAGATCCCCGTAACCACTCATGGGATCCGGCCGTCAGAAGAGGAATGGCAGCATTCGACCATACACTGGATACTGCAGAATGAGACCTATGCTGGACGCTGGACGTACGGGAAGAACTCACGCGGCAAGCCGAATCCTCCCGACAAGCATATCCACCTCGACGTGCCAGCCATCGTATCACGTGAGATTTGGGCAGTTGCCCAGAAGCAACTGCGGAAGAACAGCGAAAAGGCAAGGCGCAATATGAGATACGAGTACCTAATGCGCGGACGCATGCGGTGTGGCAAGTGTGCTCAGCCGATCTACTGCGAGGGGCAGATGCAGGGCGGACGCCCCTACACCTATTACGTATGCTCTGGCCGGCCCGAGACCTGTGATCTCCCAACATTCGACGGGAGCAAGGTCGACGACACCATCTGGACGTGGATCACTGAGCTACTGTCCAACTCCACGGCGCTGCAGGCCGGGCTGGAGGAGTACCAGGCCGAGTGCAGAAAAGAGAGCGCTCCAGTGCAGCGCCGACTGGACGTTGTTGATGACCTGATAGCTGACAACCAGCGCCAGCTCAAACGGCTGCTTGACCTGTACTTGACAACCGACTTCCCCAAAGAGATGCTTGGCGAGCGCAAGGCTCGCCTAGAGACGACCGTTCTGGCTTTAGAGAGAGAACGCACCGACTTGGTAGAGCAACTGGAAGCGCGTACGCTGACCGACGAAGAGATTCAGGGGATACAGAACTTCGCCGCCGAGATTGCCGAGGGTATAGAGGCTGCCGCAGACAGCTTCCAGTCGCGGCGACGGATCATAGAAAGGCTCGACGTCCTGGCGACGATCTCGATCGATGAAGGTCGCCGGATGATCCACGCCCGATGCAGGCTCGGCACCCAGGACTTAAGGATTGAGTCCAGTGCCACTTATGGCAGTTCCCCGCGTAGAAATCTGCCCCCAGTGCCTCCAGGTCCAGCGCGACCTGTCCCGGCGCGTGCGCTCCGTCGATGACCGTCCATAGCCCGGCCTCCCGCGCCCGGTGCACCAACTCCTGCACCGGCAAGATCAGCGCCGTCGGCGACGTGATGTGGCTCAAGAACAGCACCCGTGTGCGCGGGGTCACGCCCGCCCACACGGCCTCCACCACCTGCTCCGCCGAATCCACCGGCAGCGGCACAGGTTGGTTGACATATCTCGCGCCCCGCTTCCCGCACACAAATCGCCACGTGCGGTCCAGTGCCCCATACTCGTGATCGCTGGTCACTACCTCGTCGCCCGGCTCAAGGGGCAGGGACCGGGCAACCACATTCAACCCCGTGGTCGCATTGGGCACGAACACCAAGTCGGCGGCGTCGGAGTGGACATAATTCGCCAGCACCTCTCGCGCCGACTGCATCAAGCCGGCAAATCGCCGGCCCAGGAACTCAACCGGCTGGCCTTCCAGTTCCCTTTGCCACCGTTGATACTCCTCGAGAACCGCCCGTGGTCGCGCGCCGAACGATCCATGGTTCAGAAACACCACATCAGGTCGGAGAAGGAACTGCTCTCGAAGACTTCTTGCCGTCTGCATCCCCCGCTGCCCTCACTTCCGTTTCACCGGTTTCCTGTCGCCACAGCGACCGATTATACCCCGCCCGGCTGTCCCTCACCAAGTGCGCACAGGGGAGGGCACCTCGTCCGATCCGGCCACCTGCTCCTCGGCCGAAAGCTCAGCCGGCTCTCTGCACGCCAACTCCACGCTGCCACTGGCACTGCGACATCCATGCGCCCCTTCTTGCCAGGGCGGGGCACCTGCCCTAAACTGATGCCGGCACCACGCTCGATGTCCAGCCGAGGGAAGCATGAATCAACACCAAGTCGTCCGCTCAGCCGCCCAACTGATGGCCGGCGGCTGCCACTGATCCGAGGCGATTGTGCTCGCCGTCGGCGAGCAGCTTCTGGGCCCGCTTGACCAACACACCCGGCGCATGGCATGTGCCCTCGGTGGAGGGCTCGGCGGCAGCCACCAAGAGGCGTGCGGCGCTCTGACCGGAGGTGCCTTGGTCCTGGGTGTGCTCTACGCTCGCACCTCGCCCGACCAGGAGGACACAGAGCTATACCGCCGAGTCTCCGCCTTCCGCGACCAGTTCCTGGCCGAGTTTGGCTTTACTCGCTGCGATGATCTCCAGGCCAGTGGGTACGGCCCCGACGGCACGCGCCCCTGCTCGGCCCTCGTCGAGCGCGCCGCCCAGATCTTGCTGGATGGTATCCAGGGCTAGCTGGGTGGTCGGCTACTGGTTGTCGATGCTCAGCGTGAAGGTGCCGCTCACTCCGTTGACCGTCACCGTGTAGGTCCCGGCCTTCAGCCCAAGCACGTCCAGCGCGACCGTGGTCTGGAACGGCACCAGCGCCTCGGTGCACATCGCCCCGGCCGGCCGCATTGTGCCCACTTCGACCGAAAACGCAGTTCCCTGCCGTTCCTGGGTGATCTCCCCGAGCGTTGTGCATCCATCGGGCAGGTTCCCGGTCACCCGGACGTGCACCTGCACCGGGAACGACTCCAGGATCAATACGTCAATCGCATCGACCGGTGCCAGCCCGCGCAGGACGCCTTCTGTTTGCGTCGGCGTTGCAGTCGGCTCGACGGTTGGCCCGCAGGCAACGGCCCACACCGCGACAACCACCAGCGCCATGACAAAGCCTCTCCAATGGTCCCTCATCTCATCTCCTCCTGCTCTTTGGGACGGTGCGGTGCGGCGCAAGGTTCCCGTAGGTGCTGGGGCACACCGCGACCAGTGGCTGTCCCGCCCGCATTTGACGGATGGCTCTTCTTGTACTACACTGCCGCTGGAGGTGGCACGCGACGGTCCCATGCAGCGAGCTTTCTTTGTGACACTGGCGCAGCTGGATCCCCAGCATTTCATCGCCACATGCCGGAATGCCCTGGTGCACCTAACTTGGGGCCGGGTCACCGTCCGGTTCACCCGCGACGAGTTCCCCAGGTTGGCGCGCCTCTTCGATCTCGCTTCCGGCGCCAGGCCTCCCGCCACCTTCCGCGAAGGGGCTGCCGTCATCACCACCCGGCCTGGCGAGGATGCTGAGCTTCAGCTCGGCCCTCTGGTCCTTCTCCTGCCGCGTGACGAGTTCAAGCGCCTTGCCCAGGCCGTCCAGGACGCGGCGCGCGGCCTCGACCAGTTTCTTGCCCAGGGTGGCTTCCATGACGAGCAGGGGGAGCCCGAGCCGGGACTGATCGAGCAGCTTCGCAGGCCCGGCTTCTCCAGGAACTAGCCTCGGGTGCCTGCCTGCCCAGGCCCCTACATCCTTTGCGGTGCGCTCACCCCCATCAACCCGAGCGTGCGCCCCAGAACCGCCTTCGCAGCTTTTGCCAGCCGTAGCCGTGCCTTGGTCAGTGCCGCATCCGCCGGATCCGAGCTCACCACCCTGCAGTCACGATAGAACGCGTGGAACGTGGCCGCCAGTTCCTGCGCGTAGCGGGGCAGGTGGTGCGGGGCGCGCTCCGTCGCCGCCAGTGCCACCACCTCGGGCAGCTCCAGCAGCTTCCGCACCAGTGCCATCTCCGACGGGTGACCGAGCAGCGCGGTGTCGGCTCCCGTGTCGTCGTGCCCCAGCTCCTCGGCATGCCGCAGGATGCTCGCGATGCGCGCGTGCCCGTACTGGATGTAGAACACCGGGTTCTCGTCCGACTGCGTCCGCGCCAGGTCCAGGTCCAGCTCCATCTGGCTGTCGGCCGTCCGCGAGATCAGGAAGAAGCGGACCGCGTCCGCGCCGATGTCGTCCAGGAGGTCCCGTAGGTTCACCTGGGTGCCGGCTCGCTTCGACAGGCGCACCTGCTCGCCCCTCTCAACCAGCGTCACGAGTTGGTAGACGTACAGGATCAGCCGCTCCGGGTCCAGCCCAAGCGCCTTCATCATCGCCTTCATCCGCGGCACATGCCCCTGGTGGTCCGCCCCCCACACGTCGATCACCTGGTCGAAGCCACGCCGTACGAATTTGTCGTAGTGGTAGGCAATGTCCGAGGCAAAGTAGCCCGGCGCTCCACTGGCCCGGATGACCACTTCGTTCTTGTCTGCTCCCAGGTCGACTGCGTTGAACCACAGGGCATCGTCGGCCTCATACAGGTGGCCGCCCTCGCGCAGGATGGACAAGACGGTCTCAAATAGCCCTTCCCTGTACAGCGACCGCTCCGAAAACCACTGGTCGTAGTGGATGTTCATCTGCTCGCAGTCTCGCCGGATGAGGCCCAGGGCCTTCTCCAGCCCAGCCTCCCGCATGAGCACCACCGCCTCCTCTGCAGGGACCTCCAGGTAGTGCTCCCCCGCTTCCTGCGCGATCTCCTCAGCCCAATCGGCGATGTACTTGCCCTGGTACCGGACTTCGTAGCCGGGTGGGCTCTGCCGGCCGGAGGCCTCGCAATAGCGGACATACAGGCTTGCCCCAAACGCATCCATCTGCGTCCCGGCGTCGTTCAAATAATACTCGCGCTCTACCCGGTATCCGGCCGCCGCCAGCAGGTTGGCCAGCGTGTCGCCCAATGCCAGGTTCCGGCCTGCACCGACGTGCAGTGGGCCTGTGGGGTTGATGCTGCCGAACTCGACCTGCACACGCGCGCCATGCCCCAGGTCGACGGAACCATATGCGTCGCCCTCCGCGAGGATCGCCTCCACCTGCCCGGCCAGCCACGTTTCCTCCAGGGCTATGTTCAGGAATCCGGGAGGCACCGCCTCGACTCGCCCAAGGTAAGGAGTTCTCGGCATCCGTGCTGCAATGCGCTTTCCCACCTCCACCGGCGTCAGTGCCGGCTGGCCGGCCGCCCGGAGCGCACGGTTAATCTCGCCGACCATCTTGAGCGGCAGCGAGCAGGCATAGTCGCCATGCTCAGCCCGCTTCGGACGCTCGATCACCACGTCTGGGATGTCCGTGACCGGCAGATCTCCGGCCTCTTGTGCCCCTATCGCTGCCAGGCGGACCAGCTTATCCAGTTCGTTCCTTAACATGCACTCTCCCGGTCTCTGGTTGTCTGCCTCTCACCACCGCCCTGCGCTATGGCAGGGGCGTCATGTCCAGCCAGTTCCGCCCAACCTTGGCGTCAACCTTCAGCGAAGCCCGCAGTGGGTAGGCGCCCTCCATCGTCTCACGCACGATGGGCGCGACCACCGGCAGCTCCCCCTCAGGAACCTCTAGTACCAGCTCGTCGTGCACTTGCAGGATCATCCGGCTCCTCAGCTTGGCCTCCGCCAGCCTCTGCCACAGGTCTCTCATGGCTACCTTGAGGATGTCGGCGGCGCTTCCCTGGATCGGTGCATTGATGGCCATGCGGTAGGCTGCCTCGCGCGCGCTGTGCTGCGTCGGCGCCTCCGGGCTCAGCTCCGGGAAATACCGCCGGCGCCCCAGCAGCGTCTCCACATAGCCCTGCTGCTGCGCCACTGCGCGGGTCTGCTCGACATACTCCCTGATCCTCGGGTAGGCTTGGAAGTAGGTTCGGATGAAGGCGTCTGCCTCCGTCTGGCTCAGCCCGGTCCGCTCCGCGAGTCCAAAGCCAGTCACACCATAACTGATCGCAAAGTTGGTCATCTTGGCCACGCGCCGCTGCTGCGAGGTCACCTCGGCCAGGGGCACCCCATAGATCGCGGCTGCCGTGCTGGCGTGGATGTCCTCCCCACGCGCGAATGCCTCCAGCATGGCCGGGTCCCCGGAGATGTGCGCCAGGATGCGCAGCTCCACCTGTGAATAGTCCGCTGCCAGCAGCAGCCACCCTTCTTCGGCCACAAAGGCGCGCCGGATCTCGCGCCCCAGGTCGGTCCGGATGGGAATGTTCTGCAGGTTCGGGTTCGACGACGAAAAGCGCCCGGTGGCCGCACCCGCTTGGTTGTATGACGTGTGCACACGCCCAGTCCGCGGGTTCACCAGCGCTGGCAGCGCATCGACATACGTGCCCTTCAGCTTGGAAAGCTGCCTGTGCTCCAGGATCAGGTCGACCACCGCGTGGCGGCCTCTCAGCTTCTCCAGGACATCGGCTGCCGTGGAATAGTGGCCCGATTGGCCGCGCCGCATCCCCGGCAGCGTCAGCCCCATCTCCTCAAACAGCGCCTTGGAGAGCTGCTGCGTTGAGCTGATGTTGATCGCGTGCCCGACGTGGCCCTCAATCTCGGTTTGCAGCTGCCCAAGTCTCTCCCCGAACTGCCGGCCCATCTCCTCCAGCACCCGCACGTCCAGCTTCACGCCCAGGCGCTGCATGTCGACGATGATCGGGACGATCGGCATCTCCACTTCGGAGAAGAGCGCCCACAGCGCCTTCTCTTTCAGCTCCGGCATGAGTTGGCGGGCCAATCGCAGCGTCATGTCGGCATCTGCCCCGGCGTAGGGAGCCGCCTGCGCCACCGGCACCCGGTCCATCGTGATCTGCTTCTTTCCACTGCCGATGAGGCTGTCAATCGGCGTCATCTCGATGCCCAGCCGGCTCCATGCCAGGTTCTTGAGCCCCAGGTTGTGGCTGCCCGGGTTGATGAGCCATTCGGCGATCATCGTGTCGCAGGTGACCGGCCCCGGCCTCATCCCGGCGAAGGACAGCACGGTCAGGTCATAGTTCGCGTTGTGGGCGTACTTCGGCAGCGCCGGGTCCTCCAGCAGCGGCCTCAGCGCATCGATAGCTGTCTCTTCTGGCAGGCAGTCACTCTCCACGTGCCCCACCGGCACATAGTAGGCCCTTCCCTCCTGCCCGCACAGCGCGATCCCGACCAGGCGGGCCGCTGCCGGATCGAGGCTGGTGCTTTCCACGTCGACCACCAGGTCGGGCGCCTGCCCGAGTTCCTTGACCATCGCCTCCAGCTCCGGCAGCGTGTTCACCACAGTCACGTGCGTGCTGCTCGTCTTCTTGTCTGCCGGCGCCGGCTCGGCCTCGCCAAAGAGGCTGAGCTGCCTGGTCGGCCCTGTCTCCGGCTCGGCCGGCAGCCGCCCCAACAGCGCACGGAACTCGAGATCGCGGAAGAGCGCTCCCACCTTATCACGGTCCATCGGTTTGACGCTGCAGGCGTGCAGATCCAGGGTCACCGGCACGTCGTCGACGATCGTGACCAGGTGCTTGCTCTCGAAAGCGCTTCGTCGCCCCTGTTCCAGCGCCGTGCGGTAGCGCGCCGGGCTCACCTCGTCCAGGTGCTCGTAGACGCCTTCAACGCTCCCGTATTGCCGCAGCAGGCCGAGGGCCGTCTTCTCGCCGATGCCCTTGACACCGGGTATGTTGTCACTTGTGTCGCCCACCAACCCCTTGTAGTCGATGAGTTGCTTTGGCTCCAGCCCGTAGCGCTCGCGAATGCCTGCTTCGTCGTAGGTGACCGTCTCGCCAAGTTGGCGTTTTGGGGTCAGTACCCGCACACCCGGACGGATCAGCTGGAATGTGTCAGAGTCGCCGGTCACGATCAGCGTTTCCAGCCCCAGTCCTCCGGCTTGGCGCGCCAGCGTGGCCAGCACGTCGTCGGCTTCGAACCTCTCCGCCGTGTAGATCGGGATTTGCAGCACTTCCAGCAGTTGGTGGATCCGGCCAAACTGGGAGCGCATGTCATCCGGCATGGCGGCTCGCGTCGCCTTGTAGGGTGCATACTCCTCGTGCCGGAACGTCCGGCCCACGTCGAATGCCACAGCGATGTACTCCGGCTTCTCGTCGCGCAGCACATTGAGCAGCATCGACGCAAACCCGAACACGGCGTTCGTCACCTCGCCGCTGGACGTCGCCATGCTCGTCGGCAGCGCGAAGTAGGCCCGGTACACAAGGGCATGCCCGTCGATCAGCACAAGTTTGGCCGGTCTCGCCGTCATCTTCTCCTCATCACGATCCGGATTGGCCCTCAGCAGGCGCATTCCCGGCAGCAGTATAGTCGAAAGCCGCGCGCAAGGCAATCACCGCGCCCGCGCACTGGGTTGTTTCCCCCAGTTGTCGCTCGATCGCCGAAGGTCTCCGCCCGAGGCGTCCCCCGTCGTTGCCTCTCTTGGGCGCTTCCCCCGGTCGACGCGAGCCGGCCCTGCCTACGGCACCCAACCTTCCGTCTGGCCCAGCAGCCGCCTCCGCAGAAACTCCAGCGCCAGCACGGTGGTCCACGTCCGCGCCCGGAAGTCTCTGCCGGCATAGCGCAGGCGGCGGCACTCCATGCCCCCCTTGCCGGCGATGGCAACCCACGCACCCCCAGGATCGCCCGGCAGGACAGCCAGCCCGTGTGTTGCCGAGAAGGTCTGGCGCACAGCCTCGGCCGCTGCCTCCGCCGCCTGCTGGCCGTCGTCGGTGCCCGGCAGGGCTGCCGATCCACGGGGGCCGAGGACCCCGACAAGCTCACCGGCATCCCGTACCACGATACTCCCACGGAACGCAGCCTCAAAACTGCCCATCCGCCGGGCCAGCTCTCCCTGCGTCACCGTCTCCGCCAGCGCGATGGTCTCCCCTCGTTCTTCCAGGATGCCCGCCACCACTTCTTCCAGTGATGCCTCCCCAGCGGCGTACACGGCTGTGCCCAGTCGTTCGCGCACCACCTTCTCGAACCCGGCCACCATAGCCTCCGCCTCTGCCTGCGTGGCAGCCTTGGCCACGATCCGCACGTCTGTCTGCCCAAAGTGCGCCGACAAGCCCACCGTCGGATTGGCAGACTGCTCAAGGTCGGCGACCAGGGTATCGACCCGGCTCTCGCCCACCGCCACAGTGCGCAGGACACGGGTCACGATGTGCTCCTGCCTGCCGAGCCGCCTCTGCAGGTAGGGCATCACCGCGTTTTCCATCAGGTACCGCATCTCACGTGGCACCCCCGGCATCGTTACGATCGTGCTCGCCCCTTGCTCGACGACAAAGGCGGGCGCCGTCCCCACGGGGTTCTCGATCGGGATACATCCCTCTGGGGCATACGCCTGCCGCTTGTTGTTCTCGGTCATTGTGGAACCGATCCGGTCGAAAAAACCCCTCACCTGCTCGAGCAGTTCCGGCATCAGAACCAACGTCCGGCCCGTCGCCAGGGCGACGGCTTCCCGTGTCACGTCGTCCACCGTCGGACCCAGGCCACCGGTGACCAGCACCACATCCGCCCGGGCCATAGCCAGCGTCAGCGCCTGCGCGATCCGGACCTCGTTGTCGCCCACAGTCGTGCGGAAGAAGAGGTCGATGCCCAGGTCCCGCAGCTTCCGTGCCAGGTAGGTTGCATTGGTGTCGTCGATCTGCCCGAGCAGCAGCTCGGTTCCCGTAGTGACAATCTCGGCGCGCATCTACTCTCCCTGGTCCGGGCTATCCGGACCTGCAATCGCAAGTGCATAGACCTCAGGGTCCAGGTACTTGTTGGCCATTTCCCGGACGTCTTCGACTGTGACACCCAAGATCAGGTCTGCAAAGCGCTGGAGGTAGTCAAGGCCTAGCCCATAGCGTTCCATGTCCAGCAGCGTCCGCGCCACACCTTCGTTGGTCTCCATCCGCAGCGGCATCGAGCCTATCAGGTACGATTGGCTGTCGGCCAGCTCCTCGGCCGGCACTGGCATGTCGCGCAGGCGGCGCACTTGCTGGCAGATAGCCTCCACGGTCCGCTCCACATTCTCTGGGCTCACCCCGGCAGCCGCCGACCACGATCCCTGCCCAAGCCCTGCCTCGAGCTCGCTGTACGCGTAGTAGGCCAGCCCCTGCTCCTCGCGGATGGTGTCCCCGAGGCGCCCCATCATGCCAAATACGCCCAGCACCGTGTTGGTGAGCTGCGCGGGGTAAAAGTCGGCGTCGCACCGCGCCACGCCGGGCCAGCCGATCACGATGTCCGATTGGGTCTTGCCCGGCACCCTGACCCTCTGTGTCCGGCGCTCGTCGAGCCCAACGCGTGGTGGAATCGCATGGTTGGCGATGCCGGCCGCGTTTTCCCATTCGCCAAGGGTTGCCCGGACCTTGTCGATCGCAGCCTCGGGCGCGACCGCCCCGGTGATGGAGATCACCATGCCCTGCGGCGTGTACCTGCACCGGTGGAAATCGGCGACGTTCTCTCGCGTCAGTCCGGCGATGGTCTCTTCGTAGCCAAGCACGCTGCGCCCATACGGGTGGTCGGGCCACAGAAGGGCATTGAACGTCAGGCCTGCCATCTGCTCCGTGTCGAAGGCCCGTCGCCGCAGCCCCGTCACCACCTGTCCGCGCAGCTTCTCGAGCTCGGCCGGCGGGAACGCTGGACGCTCAAGGCAGTCAGCCAGGATCTCGATCAGCAGATCGATCTCCTCCGCCAGGCCTTTCCCCCCAAAGCTGGTGCTGTGCACCCCGGCCGAAAAGCCCAGCCGCGCACCGACCGACTCGAGCGCCTCGTTGATCTCCCCAAAGGTCCGCCGCTCCGTCCCCCGCATCAGCATGCCGCTCGTCAGGCTTGCCAGGCCTGCCTGCGCTGCCGGCTCGCTGATGGAGCCGGCCCACAGATACCCGCTCACCACCACCGATGGACTCGCCTGGTTTTCGCGTGCCAGCACCACGATGCCGTTGGGCAGCTCGGCCCGCGCGATCGTCTCCGGAGAAGGGTTGGACATGCTCAAGGTACACTCCCTGTCTGCGTTTGATGGGCGAGGATGGCCGCCGGGAGGATGGGCGAAGGTCTCCGGCCGAGCCCCCGTCCCAACCTGTCACTCTGAGCGACCGAAGGGCGCGAAGAGCCTCTCCCTCCGCGGATGGGCGAAGGTCCCCGGCCGAGCTCCAGCCCGCTAACCGCCCTGCGGCTGATAATGCCCCACCGTTCGATTTCGCTTGCTCAGCACCGCCCGCGCACTGCGCTGTACATCCTGGACCGTCACCGCCGAGAGCCTCTCCACGAACGAGCCGAGCCAGCTCGTGCCGGCCACGACGGCAGACCACCCCAGCCAAAAGCCCTGGTTCGTCACCGACTCACTAGAGTAGGCGAACTGGGCCTTTGCCTGCTGGATCGCCGTGCGGATCTCTTCTTCTGTGATGGGCCCCTCCGCAGCGCGCTCCAGCTCGGCATCGAGCGCCTTTTCGACTTCTTCGGGGGTGTGCCCCGCTCGCACCGTCGCGGATAGGTCCAGCAGAAACGGGTCATGCATCGGGTAGAGTGAGCCGGTGATACTCGCGGCCAGCTCAGTCTCCACGAGCGCTTTGTACAATCGCGAGCTGCGGTTCGGCGCGCCTCCCCCGGAGATAGTCAGCGCCGGCGCGCCGCACAGGACCGTCGCCAAGACCATCAGCGGAAAAAAGCCCGGGTCCGAAGCCGCCGGTGCATGGTAGGCGGCCTGGAGATAGGCTGTATGGCCGGGGCCTTCCAGGGTGACCCGGCGCTCACCCTGCTGTACCGGTTCAGGCCGGTACACCTTCCTGGGGTTCGCCCGCGCCGGTATGTCGCCAAAGTGGCGCTCGATGGCCGACAGCATCCCCGCCGGCTGAAAGTCCCCAACGGCGACGACGATGGCATTGTCGGGCCCGTAATAGCGCTGGTAGTGCTCCCAGAGGTCCTCCCTACCAATCCTCTCGAGGTCGCAGCGGTCGCCGATCGTGTCGTGGTGGTACGGGTGCACCCGAAACGCTGCTCCGACCACCTCTTCTCCCAGCAGGAACGTCGGATCGTTCTCGGCCCCCTGGCGCTCCGAGAGAATCACCGTACGCTCGAGCTCCACTTCCTCCAAATCAAAGCGCGCGTGGACCATCCGGTCGGCCTCGATTTGGAGCCCAAGCTCGATGCGATCCGCCGGCAGAGTCTCGAAGAACGCCGTGAAATCGAGCCAGGTGAATCCATTCATCGTGCCGCCGGCTCTGGCAATCTGCTTGTCTATCTCTCCCTTCGGGAAGGCGTCGCTGCCCTTGAACAGCATGTGTTCGGCCCAGTGCGAGATGCCCGTCAAACCCCCAACCTCGTGCCGGCTGCCCACGCGGTACCAGGCCCAGAAAGTCGTCACCGGCGCCGCGTGGCTCTCCTTGAGCAGGACGGCGAGCCCGTTGTCCAGCCTATGCTCCTGGAGGCTCATTTGGCTACCCACGCCCCATCCCCCGATACGTAAAGCCCAGGGTGCGCATTCCCTGTGGGTCGTACATATTCCGGCCGTCCACGATCACCGGCTGCCGCATGACCGCCTTGAGACGGGCGAGATCAAGGTGCTTGAATTCATTCCATTCGGTGACCATCACCAACGCATCGGAACCCTCGGCGACCTTGTACGCATCTTCGCACAGGGTCACGTCATGCAGGTAGAGGTGCGCATTCGGCATGGCGACCGGATCGTATGCCTTGACCTTGGCCCCCTCGCTCTGCAGCAAGTGGATAATCTCGACCGCTGGAGCCTCGCGCATGTCGTCGGTATTCGGCTTGAACGCCAACCCCAGGACACCGATGACCTTCTCGTCGAGCCTCCCCAGCACAGAGCGCAGCTTCTGAACAACCTGCCTTCGCTGATCGCGATTGATGTCCATCACGGCCCGCAGCAGCTGAGGGTGGCAGCCGTGGACGGCCGCCATGTGCGCCAGCGCCTGGACATCCTTCGGGAAGCAGCTCCCACCGTAGCCAATCCCGGCGTCGAGGAACTGCGGCCCGATCCGCTTGTCGTACCCCATACCCACCGCCACTTCCTTCACATCGGCACCCAGTGCCTCGCAGATGCTGGCAATCTCGTTAATGAAGGAAATGCGCGTCGCCAGGAAGGCGTTTGATGCGTACTTGATCATCTCCGCCGTGCGCAGGTCGGTCAGGATGATCGGGGCGCGGATCGATAGGTAGAGCTGCGCCACCTCTGCGGCTGCCTCTGGCTCCATCGATCCAAGCACTACCCGGTCCGGGAAGAGAAAGTCGCTGATCGCAGAGCCCTCCCGCAGGAACTCGGGGTTGCTGACCACACAGAAATCCACTGCCTTCGTCTGGCGGCGTCGCACAATGTCGGACACCCAGTCGCCGGTGCCGATTGGAACGGTGCTCTTGTTCACGATCGTGATCGGGTGGTCCATCGCCTCGGCGATGCCGTCCGCTGCCGCGCGCACATATTGCAGGTCCGCCTCACCCCCGCTGCCCTGTGGTGTGCCCACCGCGATAAATGCGAATTCCGTCCCCGCGAGCCCTTCGGCGTACGACGACGTGAATCGCAGCCTTCCGGCAAGTGCGTTGCGCCGCACCATCTCCTCGAGCCCCGGTTCATAGATCGGCATGATCCCGGCACGCAGCTTCTCAATCTTGGACTCGTCCACGTCAACACAGGTGACCTGGTGGCCCTGGTCGGCGAAGCAGGTGCCGGTGACCAGGCCTACATAGCCCACGCCGAACACAGATATCTTTCGCATTGGCCTGTAACCTCAGAATAGGGTGGATCTCTGCGCCGAGTCTACGGCTCTGCAAACCTTGTACCACACTTGCTGGACTCGGCCAAATGACTCGCCGGCTTGGATGCGCGAAGCTCCCCGACAGAGCCCCTGCCTCCACCCTCCCCTTCCGGCAAAAAAAACCCTTGACATTTCTCCATCTCTGTGCTATCCTCTGCGCCAGCCCAGCATCAGGAGTACACATGCTTCGTCCCGAACGCGTCACCGAGGATGTCTACGTCTTCATCAGCGAGCTATATGTCGAGGTGGCCGCCACGGTCGTCATTACCTCGGAAGGAGCGGTGCTCATCGACACCCTCCCTTTCCCGCAGGAGACGACCTACGTCCGCGAGTTTGCCCGCCGCTACTGCTCGGAAGGGGTCCGTTATGTGATCAACACGCATCACCATGCCGATCATGTGTATGGAAGCTATCTCTTCCCCGAAGCAGAGCTGATCTCTCACAAGCTGTGCCGCCAGATCCTCCAGAAAGTCGGGCCGGAGAGCCTCGCCCAGGCCAAAACTCAGACCCCCGCGCTGGCGCCTGTCAAGCTTCGCATTCCTCAGCTTGTTTTCGAGACCGATCTCTTGCTCCGGCTCGGGGACAAGACCATCCACCTGATGCATGCTCCAGGGCACACGCCCGATGGAGTGGTCGTCCATATCAGAGAAGACAAGGTGCTGATTGCCAGCGATGTCGTGACGCCCGTCCCCCTCATCAGCGAGGGCGACCCGGCTGTGCTGATGCAGTCCCTAAAGTTGGTCAAAGATCTGGCTGCGGAGAACGTGATCCAGGGCCACGGCGGAGTCCTGCTGCGTGGCGAGATCGATGAGACGGTCGACGGAAGCATCTCCTACCTAAAGCTCGCCGAGAAAAAGGTCCGCCTGTTGGCTGACAGGGGCGCCCCGCCTTCCGAGCTCAGGAGGATCACGATCGAGTCATGCGGCAAGTCCCGCATTCCCCTCGGCGGCTTGGTCCAGCGCCTGCACCTGGCAAACCTCCAATTCATCTACAATCAGATCATGTCCGAAAGACCGGCTCCGGCGTAGGCCGATCATGCCTTCCCCTCCGCCTGGCCGGCCGCCGGGCTCCAGGCAGGCGGGCGACCGCCCCGATTACGTCCTGGTCTTTGACGGCGGAAGCCTCGGCAATCCCGGTCAGGGATACGGCAGCTACCTCATCACCCGTGCGGCCGATCGCAAACAGCGCCTCCGGCGCCTCGAGTTTGGCAGCCACTGCACCAACAACGAGGCGGAGTACGACACGCTCATCGCGGCCCTGGACGACCTCATTGGCCGCATCGAGGCCGCTCACCGCGACCCCTCCGATTTCACCCTCGAAATCAGGGGCGACAGCATGCTCGTGATCCGGCAGCTGCAGGGCAAGTGGAAAGTGAAGGAGCCGCGCATGCAGGAGCGTGTCGCCCGCTGCCTTCCCCTGCTTCGTCGATTCCGTGCCGTGAGCCTGCACCAGCACCCCCGCGCTGAAACGGTCCGCCTGCTCGGCCACTAGCAGGCACGATGACCAGACCCGCCCCCCACGGCCACCCCTTGTCGGCGTCAAAGCTCGATTCCCTCATAGATGCTTGCTGCCGCTTGACATCGGCTCCCGTCCATGCTATACTCCTGCCCAATCACATAGCTCACAGGCCGTGAAGGGAACGAGTAGGCAGGATACTCCGGCCAGAGAGCCTGGCCCAGCGGTGAAAGCCGGGCGCGGAAAGCCTGCCGAAGATCCTCCCGGAGCCGCCAACCGAACGTCGACCCACCCGAAGGGCTGCCCAGTTGCTCGGGGCATCAGCCCCGCAGCCTGGCCCAACCCGGGTGGAACCAGTAGACTTGGCCGGGGCGCTCCCGTTATTGGGCGCGGGCATAAGCTGGCTCGTGCTGGCCGTGCCCGGAAAAGCGAGCGGTCACGCTAATCAGGGTGGTACCGCGGGGGTGTCGCGCAGGCGCTCTCGTCCCTTCGGGATGTGAGCGCCTTTCTGTTCTGCGGGAGTTAGCCCGTCGCTGCTGGCCCTTGCCTCTGTCCAGGAGGGCCGGCCTAGAGGAGTCCTAGATTGAAATTCGTTCCCTACAACAAGCTCGCAGGCGTTCCCAACATCGTCGTCGATGGGGCCGCACACGACGACACGCTCCTGACCATCAGCCATTGGCCGCGCAGCACAACGCCGCCCGAATTCCGGGCGGATACCAGCACAGAGATGGTCCTCAACTACCTGTCCACTCCCGGAGCTGACCGCAAGTACGCTCCCCGCGCTCGGGCCGTATCCAACAACCACTTTGACGAAGATGGGCTCTGCGCGGTGTGGGCAATCCTAAACCCCAAGCGCGCCCTCGAGCTGCGCGACACCCTGATTGACGTGGCCACCGCCGGCGACTTCCATACCTACCGCCGGCCCCAGGCGGCCAAGATCGTCTTCACCATCCGCAGCTATGCAGACGGCGACAGCTCCCCACTCGCGCCCAAGCTTGCGGGAGACGACGTGACCGGCTCTGCGCGCTACCAGGCGATCTTGCCCCTGCTGCAGAGCTTTATGGAAGATACGCCTGGCTTTAGTCCCTACTGGGATGCCGAGTGGTCGGCTATGCGCAGGAGCATCAACGCGATGCACTCGGACGAGGCCCAGCTCAGCGAGATGCGTGCCATCGACCTCGCGGTCGTAGAGGCCCAAGAGCCGCTCCATTGGATGGTGCTCCACAACCAGACGCAGTGCCTGCGCGTGCTGACCGCACTTCCCGGCGGCTACTACGAGCTTCGCTACCGCTACGAGACGTGGGTCCAGTTCTCGAGCCGGCCCGTCAGGCCGCGCATTGACCTGGCGCCCCTCCTGCCGCGGCTCCAGGCGCTCGAACAGGCCCCCGTCCAATGGATCTTTGAAGGGATCTCCAGGACCACGCCTGCTCTCTACCCAGTCGGCCCGGACGGCCGGCCGGCACCCAGCAGCCTGGTGCTGGACCGCCTCGTCGCGGAGCTGGGCGCCTTCTTCCAGCGCGAGCAGGACAACCCGGCGCTTCAGTGGAATCCTTACCAAGTACAGGGTGAGGCGAGCGATGTTTGAGAGCGTGCCCAACCAAGTCGATTTCGTCAAGCTCGAGCATCAGGTTCTCGATCTCTGGAAGCGCACCGGCGCCTTCCAAAGACTTCAGGCCAAGAACCGCGGTCGGGCCAAGTTCCGCTTCATCGACGGACCCATCACCGCCAACAACCCAATGGGCGCACACCATGGCTGGGGCCGGGCCTACAAGGATGTCTTCCAGCGCTATCAGGCCATGCGCGGGTTCGACCAGCGCTGGCAGAACGGATTCGACTGCCAGGGTCTGTGGGTCGAGGTCAATGTCGAGAAGGACATGGGCTTCGCCACCAAGCGGGACATCGAGGCCTACGGCCTGGCCGGCTTCGTCAGCCTCTGCAAGCAGCGGGTGCTCAAGTATGCGGCGGTCATCACCGAGCAGTCCGAGAGGCTGGGATACTGGATGGATTGGAACTCCCCGGACCAGCTCCGCTTTCTCGAGGCCCGCATGGCCGAGGATCCCTTCCAGGTCATCACGCTGGATGGCCCCCTTGGCCCGGTGACCGGCACGGTAGAGCAGGTCGTCGGCCGCCTTGGCATGCCAGAGCTCGGTGGCAGCTACTTCACCTTCAGCGACGAGAACAACTACACCATCTGGTCGGCCCTCAAAAAGTGCCATGAACATGGCTGGATCTACCGTGGCACCGATGTGATGCCCTGGTGTGCCCGCTGCGGCACCGGCATCAGCCAGCACGAGATCGCGACGGAGGGCTACAAGGAGCTTACGCACACCTCGGTCTTTGTGCGCTTCCCCTTGCGCGGTCGGCCCGGAGAGGACCTCTTGGTCTGGACCACCACGCCTTGGACACTGACCAGCAACGTCGCCGCTGCGGTGCATCCCAACCTGCCCTACGTTCTGGTAGAGCAGGCGGGCCAGCGCCTCTGGCTGAGCAAAGGGGCGCTCTCTAACGCGCTGCGGGGCCCTTTTACCCTGCTTCAGGAGCTTCCCGGTGCTGCTCTGGAAGGCTGGGCCTACGATGGTCCTTTCGACGACCTGCCGTCTCAGGCCGAAACTGGCGCCGCAGAAGCCCATCGCGTCATCCTCTGGGACGAGGTCGGCGAGGCCGAAGGCACCGGCATCGTCCACATCGCCCCCGGCTGCGGGTCGGAGGACTTTTACCTTGGCAAAGCGCTCAAGCTCCCGATCCTGGCCCCGCTCGACGAAAACGGCATCTTCGTGGCCGGCTTTGCTTGGCTCTCTGGCCGATCGGTGCACGCCGTCGCGCAGCCCATCTTTGACGATCTGAGCGCCAAGGGGATCCTCTATAGGCTGGAGGAGTACAAGCACCGGTACCCGGTTTGCTGGCGCTGCCAGGACCAGCTCGTCTTCCGCCTGGTCGACGAGTGGTTCATCTCCATGGGCGACACCCTGGACAAGCCCTACGAGTCGGTGACGGAGGAGGAGAAGGAGACCCGCCTCCGCTACCAGATCATGGACGCGGTGCAGCAGACGCGCTGGATCCCTGATTTCGGCTTCGAGCGCGAGATGGACTGGCTCCGCAACATGCACGACTGGATGATCTCGAAAAAGCGCTACTGGGGGCTTGCCCTTCCGATCTGGCAGTGCCCGGAGTGTGGTTGGTTCGACGTGATCGGCAGCCGCGAAGAGCTCGAGGCGCGCGCGGTGGACGGCTGGCAGGACTTTGTCGGCCACACCCCGCACCGCCCCTACGTGGACGCAGTCAAGATCCGTTGTGGCAGGTGCAGCTCCCTGGCCGCTCGAATTCCCGACGTCGGGAACCCTTGGCTGGATGCCGGGATTGTGGCCTTCTCCACGATGGGGTACCGGACCAACCCCGCCTACTGGCGCGAGTGGTTTCCCGGTGATCTGATCAGCGAGTCGTTCCCCGGCCAGTTCCGCAACTGGTTCTACTCCATGCTCGCCATGAGCACGATCATGGAGCGCTGTGCGCCCTTCCGCACGGTCCAGACCTATGCCACGCTCCTCGCCGAGGATGGCGAGGAGATGCACAAGAGCTCGAAGAACTTTATCGACTTCAGCGCCGCGGCCGAGAGGATGGGCGTCGATGTCATGCGCTGGATGTATTGCAGCCACAAGCCCGAGCAGGATCTGCTCTTCGGCTATCAGCGCGCGGACGAGACGCGGCGTCGCTTCCTGCTCCCCCTCTGGAACGTCTACTCCTTCTTTGTTACCTACGCGAACCTCGACGGCTGGACACCTGGCCCGGGGTTCTCGGCGCCCACGCCCCAATCTCCCGCCCTGGACCGCTGGATCGTGGCCAGGCTCAACCTGGCGCTGACACGCGTTACCGAGTGCCTCGATGGCTACGATCCGTACGGCGCCACCCTGGCCGTCGAGCCACTGCTCGACGACCTGACCAACTGGTACGTCCGCCGCAGCCGCCGCCGCTTCTGGAAAAGCGAGCACGATGCGGACAAGGACTCCGCCTATTCCACGCTCTACCACGTGCTCCTGGTCATGGCTCGGCTGCTCGCTCCGCTCGTTCCCTTCGTCAGCGAGTTGATCTATCAGAACCTGGCTCGTTCGTGCCAGCCCGATGCCTGCCTCTCCGTCCATCTCTGCGACTGGCCCGCGCCCGATGCCGATGCTCAGGATCCAGATCTCATGGACCAGATGTCGCTTGCCATGCAAGTCGCGGCCCTTGGGCGCTCGGCGCGCAGTGCCTCGAACGTCAAGCTCCGGCAACCTCTCTCCAGGGCGCTTGTCTTTGCCGGCGATCCGTCCGTGAGGCTCGGATCCTTGGCCGACCTGGTGACGGATGAGCTGAACGTCAAGTCCATCGAGTTCGTGAGCGACGAGGCCACACTCGTAGAGTACGAGATCGGCCTGCTCCCCAACCTGCTTGGCCCAAAGCTCGGCAGACGGTTCCCCTTGCTTCGCCGGGCCGTGGCAGCCGCCAACGCTTCCACTCTTGCCAGGCGCCTTCGCGCCGGCCAGACTGTCCTCCTCGACCTCGGAGATGGCGAGCCTGATGTGGAGCTTCTCCCGGAGGAAGCCGAAGTGCGCAGTCACGGGCGCGAGGGACTGGCTGTGGCGGAGGGCAGGGGCCTCGTTGTGGCCGTCGATGTCACTCTGACCGCTGAGCTGGCCGGTGAGGGCCTCGCCCGGGATCTTGTGCGCCGCGCCCAGGCCATGCGCAAGGAGGCCGGCCTGGAGCTGAGCGACCGGATCGTGCTCTTTTGCGACTCTGATGCCGACCTTGTGTCCATCCTCGCCGAATGGAGCGACTACATCCAGGGCGAGACCTTGAGCCGCGACCTGGTCTTCGGGCCCCTGCCGGAAGGCCTCGATCGCAGCGAAGAGCTGCGGCTGGAGGGGCACGCCGTCGCCCTCGGCCTGCGGAAGGCATAACACCCAGATCGATTGCCGGAGTTTCTTGACGCTCCAAGTGCGATCGAGTACAATCGCTTCCGCCCGAACACGACCGTACGGGGAGGTAGGATGTCACTTCGAAATCAAGATGTGCTTCGCGCGTTCCTCGAGAGCGAGCGGGCACGCCTTGGTGCCGTCATCGCCCAGGCGATAGCTGAGGGAGGCGAGAGCTTGGGGTACGGCAACCACATGGCGGACGACGCCAGCGAGGCTTTTGAGCAGGCCAAGGAATTGGCCCTCCATCAGAATGCACGGCGGCTTCTGGACCAGGTCGAGGGTGCGCTGGTGCGCCTCGACCAGGGTAGCTATGGACTCTGCGGGCGCTGCGGGGAGAAGATAGACCCCGCACGGCTGGAGGCCCTTCCCTACGCTGCGCTCTGTCTGCACTGCCAGCAGCGCGCGGGCTCCTCGTAGCGTGGAACCTGTCCAGCCCGCTCGAACCCAGGCCGTCGGGCGCACGCGTGCCCGTCACTGGCTTCTGCTCGTTTGCCTGGTGGTTGCTCTCCTGGCGCTCGACCGCTTCACCAAGGAGCTGGTTCTGAGGAACCTGGCCGTCAACGAGTCCTGGGCACCCATCCCAGCGCTGGCCAAGATCTTTACAATCACCCACGTCCAGAACAGCGGCATCGCCTTCGGGCAGCTCCATGGGCTTGGCTGGGTCTTTCTCGTCGTCAACTTGTTGGTGTTGGCCGGCGTCCTCGCCTACTACCCCCAGATCCCCGGCGACTTCTGGTCCCTTCGGCTGGCTTCTGGCCTGATCATCGCCGGAGACCTTGGCAACATGATCGATCGCGTGCGCACCGCCCTCAGCTTTGTCAGGCAGGGCACCGGTATCCTGGCCGCACTCTCCAGCGCATCTGTGACCGACATGTTCGACTTCAAGATCTGGCCGGTTTTCAACATCGCCGACATGTGCCTGGTCTCCGGCATCCTCACCGTCGCCTTCGTCATGTGGCGGATGGAGGCTCGTGCACAAAAGGCCGCCCAACTACCACCGCTCCAGGACCCCGGGCCCGGCACCGACGGCCCCGAGCCCCTCTAGTGGGCTCTCCGGACCGATGAGCGCTGACCGGGGCGGAGGCCCCGGTTTTCTTGCCCCGCCATGAGCCAAGATCGCAGGGAGCTTCGTGTCATAGAAGGGGGGATCCGGCTTGATCGGTTCCTCGCCGCCAGCCTCGTGGAGCACTCCCGCTCCGCGCTTCAGCGCCTGATCGACAACGGGCTTGCCTGGGTCAACGGCGCCCCCGCCAAAGCCGGCCACAAGCTGCGCACCGGCGACCTGGTCGTCCTCGACATTCCGGAGGTTGAGCCGGCCCCTGCCGTCCCCGAAGTCATCTCACTTGCCATTGTCTTCGAGGATGACCACATCCTCGTCGTGGACAAGCCGGCCGGCATGGTCGTGCACCCTGCTCCCGGTCACTCCACGGGCACCCTCGTCAATGCCCTGCTTGCCTACTGCCCCCGGCTTGCCGACGCGGGCGGCGATCGCCCCGGCATCGTGCATCGCCTCGACCGCGACACGTCGGGGTTGATCATCGTTGCCAAGTCCGACCACGTGCGCAGAGCCCTTCAGCGGCAGTTCCAGGAGCGCCGAGTGCACAAGACCTACCTGGCGCTCGTCGACGGCCGCCTCGACCCCACCTGGGGTCGCATCTGCGCCCCACTCGACCGCGACCCGCACCACCGGCAGCGCATGGCCGTGCAGGTGGGGGGACGGGACGCCACGACCGAGTATCGGGTGCTCGAGTACTTGGCCCCGCACGACACCACGGCATCTGGTGGCTACACCCTCGCCCAGGTCGAGCCCGAGACTGGGCGTACCCACCAGATCCGTGTCCACTTCGCTTCAATCGGCCACCCGGTAGCCGGCGACACCGTCTACGGCCGGCGGCGCTGTCCCTTGCCGCTCGATCGCCACTTCCTGCACGCCTGGCGGCTCAGCTTTGAGCATCCACACACCGCCGAGCCTGTCGAGCTCCAGGCCCCTCTGCCGCCTGATCTCGCCCGCGTCCTCGACTTTCTCAGGAGCTCCCCGTAGCCTAGCCCCATGTGGGCGTCCGGCCCGTAGTGTAGCCCCTTGTGGGCGTCCGGCCAGGTTCCCCTTTCTGCCCCCCCTATGCCGTGCCCTCCGGCTTCGGCACCTTCTTCTCCTTCTTCTTCTTCATGTGGTCCTTGTCCTTCTTACTTCCCTTGTCCCGCTTGCCCTTCTGTGCCATGACTTGATCTCCTCCCTTTGTCGTACATCTCCGCTGGTCAGCCTTATCGCTGGCCTCGCATCCAATCGTCTCCTACACGGCCGCCACAGCGACGGCCAGCGCTCGCATGAACTCCGGCGCCACGATCGTGGCCCAAACCCCCGGAAAACCCGCCACCAACTCCTGTATCTCCGTCTGGCGGGCCGCCAGGTACATCGCCACCCCCGGCGCAATCATCGGCTCGCACCGGCTTCCCGGCCTCTTTCCGCCCACGCCCGCTCCCCACGTGCCCCACATCAGGAAATCCCGCAGGATGCCGCTGGCAACCACCCCGTCCTGTAGCAGGCCCAGGTGGTCCTGCAGCGCGACCGTCTTGCTCGTCAGCGCCCCGCACCCTGGTCCCAGCACGTCTGAGAAGAACTCAATCGTATAGCGCAGCCGCTTGGTGGCGATCCGCAGCGCATGATACCGCTCCAGGGGTGCAGCCCCCGGCTCCACCCATCCCTCGAATGCGCGGACCGCAGCCATCCGCTCCATGATCGTCACCGGGGCCACGTGGCGTACCAGGCGAGGTTGGGGTTGCCCTCCACCCCGGCTTGGGCCATCAGCAGCTTCCTCCCGTTCTTCTACAAACTGCCCGAACCGAGTGACGAACTTTCCATAACCCGCACTGTCGAGGTAGCTCAGCAGGCGCCCGCGCGCGGCGTTGCGCTGCACCTCCATCTCCGTGAGGAAGAGGTCCAGCCCGTTCCTCTGTGCTATTGGCAGCGTCTCCATGTAGGCGCGCGTCTTTTGCTCAAAGACGTCCAGGTCCCGCACCTCTCCGAGCGCCCGTCCCGTACGGCGCAGGGCCTTCACAAAGGGCTCGACTTCGCGCTGCTCGTAGTACTCGCCAAAGATCCGGAACGCTGCCCGCATGCGCCGCGTCGCCACGCGCATGTCGTGCAGCGCCTCAATGTCCGTGCCTGCCCGCGTGCCCGGCTCGTTCAGAAGCATCCGCTGGAACTGGAACGCCAGCACATGCCGGCCCGCCTCGCTCATCAGCTCGCCGCCGTCGATCGGCCGTCTCTTCGGCCGCGCGCTCTTCTCTGCGGCTTCCGGCTCCGCTCCCAGCGGTTCGGCTGCGCTGCTGGCCCCGACCGGAGGTTCGTGCGCCTCTCCCTCTTCAACGGCCGGCTCCTCACTGCCATCGGCCGTCGAGAGGGTCACCGCCCGAAAGATCCCCATGCGGCTCTTCCGAAAGGCCCACCGCCAATAGCGCGCACGCCGCGCCGAGAGCCCCGAGCGCTCCACCATCTCCTCAAGCGAGGCGCCCTCATCCCAGGCCAGCATGAGGCGCGCGCGGCGCGCCATCACCGCTCGCTCTCCGGCCATCCGGCTGAGGCACGCCCTCTCCTCAGGCGTCAGGTGCGGAGCCTGGTCCCCGTCCGCATCCGGCAGCTCGGCCTCCGCGGTGAGCCGGGCCAGCGCTCGGTGAAACTTGGACTCGGGGGCCGGGCTCAGCTTCCACTCGTCTCCCATCAGCTCGGCAGCCACCTGCGCCAGGTCCGCTTCGCTCCCCCCGGGCAGCAGTTCCACTTCCAGCTCAAAGTAACCATCCGTCGCCCCTCCGCTCCTGACCGGCGCTCCCGCATCTTCTCGGCTGACCGTCCGCGGCTCCTGGCAGGCGCGCGGGCCCAGGGGGTGCCCGCTCCGCTGCGTCTGCACCCTCACCTGGTCCCCGCTCAGCTCCGCTACCTGGCGGTCGCCGTCGCACACCACGCGCCGGTTCCGGACCTGGTCAATCTCCAGGATCACTTCGAGCGTCTGGTCCCCCCTGATCTCGTTCACCTTGTCGCGAAGCGGTCCGGCAGGCCACTCCTCCGGCATCGCCGGCGCCGTCAGCGCCACCTCCTGCTCGCTCCGCCGGTGCACGGCCCCCTCTGCGCCCCCAAGCCCCTTCAGCGTCACAAGGACCTGCTCCCCGTCGCGCCGGACCCGCAGCGCATAGCCCGCCGCCAGGAACGCCCGCCCCGCGGTGTCCAGGTAGCAGTCGTGCAGCTCTCGCTGGGTCACCGGCCCCAGGGAGTACCCCGCCAAACGCGGGGTCTCGAGCAGCCGGGCCATCGTCTGCTCGTCCGGAACGCTGAGCTTGGCCTCGATCTCCAAATCGCCTACCCTCCCACGCCCAGGCGGACCTGCGCGGCCGCGCCCGCCTGGGGCTCTTCCGCCACCACTTTACCACAAAAAACCTCCCACGTCTAACAAAACGCTAACACTCATCTAACTCGATTCTAATGCGTATCGGGGACAATCGCTACCGTAGAGGCTCCACTCAATGCATGGAGCCCACCATTGTCTGCTAGAAAAGGAGTAGATCAGATGTCCAAGATAATCGGAATCGATTTGGGCACAACCAACAGCGTTGTTGCCGTCATAGAAGGGGGAGAGCCGGTCGTCATCCCCACCGCCGAGGGCGCGCGCCTGTGCCCTTCTGTTGTTGCCTTCTCCAAGACCGGGGAGCGCCTCGTCGGCCAGACCGCACGCCGCCAGGCGGTGGTCAACTCCGACAACACCGTGTACTCGATCAAGAGGCTCATGGGGCGCCGCTTCGACGACCCCGAGGTCGCCAAGGCGCGTCAGGTTCTGCCGTACAAGATCGTTGCCGGCGCCCAAGGGGACGCCCGTGTTCAGATCCCGCAAACCGGCCGCGAATACACACCCCAGGAGATCTCCGCCATGATCCTCCGCAAGCTGGCGGACGACGCCCAGGCCTACCTAGGCGAAAAGGTCACACAGGCCGTCATCACCGTGCCCGCTTACTTCAACGATTCGCAGCGCCAGGCCACCAAGGACGCCGGCCGCATCGCCGGCCTCGAGGTCCTGCGCATCATCAACGAGCCGACGGCCTCCTCCCTCGCCTATGGGCTGGACAAGAAAGAAGCAGAGACCATCCTCGTATTCGACCTGGGCGGTGGCACCTTCGACGTCTCCATCCTGGAGGTCGGCGAGGGCGTTGTGCATGTCAAGGCCACCAACGGCGACACCTTCCTGGGCGGCGACGACTGGGACCAGACGATCGTCGACTACGTGGCCTCCGAGTTCAAGAAGGACCAGGGCATCGACCTCCGCCAGGATCGCCAGGCGCTTCAGAGGCTGCGTGAGGCAGCCGAAAAGGCCAAGATTGAGCTCTCCACCGTGGTCGAGACCGAGCTCAACCTGCCCTTCATCACCGCCGACGCCTCCGGCCCCAAGCACCTCCAGATGAAGCTCACGCGCGCCAAGCTGGAGCAGCTGACCGAAGGACTCGTGGCGCGCTGCCGCGGCCCCTTCGAGGCCGCACTGCGCGATGCCAAGCTCTCTGCCGGCGACATCGACGAGGTTGTCCTCGTCGGCGGCGCCACCCGCATGCCCATGATCCAGGACCTCGTCCGCAGCCTGATCGGAGGCAAGGAGCCCCATCGCGGCGTCAACCCTGATGAGGTCGTCGCCATCGGCGCTGCCATCCAGGCCGCCGTGCTGGCTGGCGAAGTCAAGGACGTGCTCCTCCTGGATGTCACGCCCCTCTCACTCGGCGTCGAGACCCTTGGGGGTGTTCTGACGCCCATGATCCAGCGCAACACCACCATCCCCTATCGCAAGAGCGAGGTCTTTTCCACCGCCGCCGATGGGCAGCCCTCGGTGACCATCCATGTCCTCCAGGGAGAGCGGCCCATGGCTGCCGACAACGTCTCCCTTGGCCAGTTCAACCTCGACGGCATCCCGCCTGCACCCAGGGGCGTGCCTCAGATCGAGGTCACTTTCGACATCGATGCCAACGGCATCCTCAACGTCACTGCCCAGGATCGCGCCACCGGCGTGCAGCAAAAGATCACCATCACCGCCAGCACGAACATGGGCAAGGCCGAAGTGGAGCAAAAGGTCCAGGAGGCCAAGCGCTACGAGGCCGAAGACCGCCGCCGCAAGGATCTGGTCGAGGCTCGCAACACCGCCGACCAGGTCGTCTACCAGACCGAAAAGACACTGCGCGATCTGGGCGACAAGGTGCCTGCCGGCGACCGCACCACCATCGAGCAGCTGGCCGGCGAGCTCAAGCGCGCCAAGGACACCGAAGACACGGCCCACATCCGCCAGCTCACGGAAAAGCTCCAGCAGGCCAGCTACGCCCTCGGTCAGCAGATGTACGCCCAGGGCCAACCGGGTGCCGGCCCCGCCCCGGAGCAGCCGCCACAACAGCCAGGTCCTTCGGGCGACGACTTTGTGGATGGCGAGTTCCGGGAGGTGTAGCAGAGCCGCCCGGCCCGGACGTCGATGGGATGGGCGAAGGTCTCCGACCGAGCCCGCCCGGCCGTCATAACCGTCCTCTCGCGGCATCGCGCCGGCAACGNNCCGGCAACGGCGCGATGCCGCGAGGCGACCCAACCTACCGTTCTGCCGATTGGCGAGGGTGAATGGAGTACAAGGACTATTACAAAATCCTGGGCGTAGAGCGCACAGCCTCCGAAAAAGAGATCAAGCAGGCATTCCGCCGGCTGGCGCGCCAGCACCATCCCGACGTCAATCCGGGCGACAAGTCGGCCGAAGAGCGCTTCAAGGAGGTCAACGAGGCCTACGAAGTCCTCTCCGACGCCGAAAAGCGCCGCAGGTATGATCAGCTCGGCGCCGACTGGCGGGGGTTCCAGCAGGGCGGCGGTCGGCCTGCCGACTACGATTGGGGCCGCTGGGCTCCCGGCAGCCCGGGCGGCGCCGGACCCCACGTCCGCTACGCCACCCCCGAGGAGATGCAGGACATCTTCGGGGGCGGAGAGTCCTTCTCCGACTTCTTCCGGCAGATCTTTGGGGCCGGCGGCCCTGCCGCGTCCGGTGCCCGCGTTCGCCCCTCCCGCGTCCCCGACACCGAACAGCCTGTCGAGATCAGCCTGCACGAGGCCTATCGCGGCTCCAAGCGCATCCTGCAGCTCGGCAGCCAGCGTCTCGAGGTCTCCATCCCAGCCGGATCCACCACCGGCACTCGCCTCCGGATGGGCGGCGTCACCGGCGGCCCCGCTGGCGACCTCTACCTGAAGCTCGTCGTCGCTCCCGATCCCCGCTTCGAGCGGCGGGGCGATGATCTGCACACGACGCTTTCCGTCGACCTCTACACCCTCATCCTCGGCGGCGAGATCCGTGTGCCCACCTTAGAGGGTGAGGTCGTCCTCTCTGTCCCCGCCGAGACACAGAACGGGCGCATCTTCCGGCTGCGCGGCAAGGGCATGCCCCATCTCGGTCAGCCCGACAAGCGGGGCGACCTCTATGTCCGCGCCGAAGCGCGGCTTCCCATCCACCTCACCCCAGCCCAGCGCACCCTCTTCGAGCAGCTGCGCTGTGGTGCACAGTAGGGCATCGCGGGAGCACTTGCTCACAGAAAGGACAAGACCATGTTTCGCAAGATCGTGTTGGCTCACGAAGGCTCGCCGGCGGGCGAGCGGGCCCTTCTCTACGTGGAGCACCTCGCCCGCAGCGAAGGCGCCGAGGTGATCGTAGTGCACGTCTACGACGTCCCCACTCGCTACCTCTCCACAGACGTCTATGCCGACCTCCACGCCGGCTTCGAGAAGGCCAGTTGGGAAGTTGTCGAGGATGCGGTCCAGGAGCTTCAGAACGCCGGAGCCTCCGCTCGAGGGGACGTCCGCGAGGGGGTCGCCGCTCAGCAGATCCTGGAGATTGCCGAGTCAGAGAGCGCGTCCCTCATCGTCCTCGGCACGCGCGGTCCGACCGCCGCCGAGGTACTGCTCGGCAGCACGAGTACCGAGGTCCTGCGCCATGCGCGGTGCCCGGTTCTCGTCGTGCCCTAGCGCCCGCTGGCATCTTGTCCTGACCAGGAGGCAATACCACCATGCAGCCCAAGGCGAAGGTCGCCGTCGCACTGATCATTCTTGCCCTACTGCTGCCGGCTTGCTCTTTGCCGGAGCGCCTCTCCGACTTGCTCGCCCTCATCCCTACCGCGACGCCTGCCTCGCCCACCGAGAGTGCTGACCAGGGGCCGCCCACGGCCCTGCCCTTGGCGACCCCCGTGCCGGTCGCCACGCCTCTGCCCGGCCTCCCGGCTCCAGCCGCACTCCCCACCACCCCCGAGTCGGGCGCCGCCTACAGCCGCCTGGCAACCCTCGAAGAGCAGCAATTCGCCCGCATCTACACCGACGTCGGCCGCAGCGTGGTCAACATAACCAACCGCAGCTACGGTTACGATTGGTTCATGCAGCCCATTCCCCAGGAGGGCACCGGCTCCGGCTTCGTCTACGATACCGCCGGGCACATCGTCACCAACTACCATGTCATCGAGGGCGCCCAGGAGCTCTTCGTCACCCTGGCGGATGGCGAGACCCTGACCGCCTCCATCGTCGGCTACGACGCCTCCGTCGACCTTGCCGTCCTCCAGGTCGAGATCCCCGCCGCCGGACTTGAGCCCGTCCCGCTGGGCACCTCCGACAACCTCCAGGTCGGCCAGTGGGCCATCGCCATCGGCAACCCCTTCGGCCTCGAGCGCACCCTCACCGTCGGCGTCATCAGCGCCCTCGGGCGCACCATCCAGAGCCCCGACCGTGGCTTCATCGGCGAGATCATCCAGACCGACGCCGCCATCAACCCGGGCAACTCAGGCGGGCCCCTCCTCGACCTCCAGGGGCGGCTCATCGGCGTCAACACCGCCATCCTCAGCAACAGCTCCGACTCCGCCGGCATCGGATTCGCCGTGCCCGTCAACACCGTGAGCCTGGTCGTTCCGGCGCTCATCTCGCAGGGGTACTATCCTCACCCCTGGCTCGGCGTCAGTTTCTGGAGCCTCTCGCCCGATCTCGTCAGCGTCCTCAGGCAGGCCGGCATGCAGGTGCCCGTCGAGCGAGGGCTCCTCGTCGTCGAAGTTTCCGCCGGCAGCCCTGCCGCCGCTGCCGGGCTGCGCCAGGGGGGGCAGCAAGTCCGCATCGGCCGCGTCATCTTGACCATCGGCGGTGACATCCTCACCGCCATAGACGGCCGGCCCATCCTTTCCGAAAACGAGCTGTCCCTCTTCCTGGATACCCAGGCGCAGATAGGCCAGACCATCCAGCTCACCCTCTGGCGCGACGGCCGCGAGCTCGTCCTCCCCGTCACCCTGACCGAGCGCCCACGCTAGTGCAGCACCTTCCGGGCCATCCCCCTCGTAGGGCGGGTTTCCATACCCGCCCGCCCGATAGGTGCGGTGCACCTTCAGGGTGCGCTGCACCTCGCCCCGGATGGGCGAAGGTCTCCGACCGAGCCCCGCTCTCGCGCAGTAGGGCGGGTTTCCATACCCGCCCACCTGCTAGGTGCGGTGCACCTTCAGGGTGCGCTGCACCTCCCGCCTACGCGTAGTGCCGCCCCTTGTGGGCGTCTCCCTTGTAGGGCGGGTTTCCACACCCGCCCGCTCCGGCCCGCCGGAATTGGGTCCTTCAGCCAACCAGCTGCGCAAGTCAGCCGCCTCCGCGTCAAGGCGCGGGAGGCATGGCCCCGCACAGCTCCCCCAGCGCCCAGCCTACTCCCACCCCTTGGCCCACAGCCCGCGCCGGTCGCGCCGCGCCTCCCGCTCGAGGCGGGCCAGCTGGTCCCGGAAGCGCCTGTCGGGCGGGACCGGGAAGGCGAAGGCGGCGCCCCGCCGGACCAATTCCGCATTGACCAGCCTGCGGCCCACCCAGACGTAGCGCAGCAGCCGCCCATGCACATCCACCTCCGACTCGTCGCGCTCCAGCCGGAGGCGCTTGCCAGCGACGAGCGCATGGTTCAGGTCGCGCGCCTCCTCAGCGTAGGGCTCGGGGTGCCGGCGCCGGAGCTCAGGGGCGTCAATGCCGATGTAGCGCACGCGCCGCCCGTCCTCCAGCACTGCGCCGTCTCCATCCATGACTCGGAGTACAGTGACCCATTCGCTCTTGAGCCCGGGCACGAGGACCGGCTCGGGGGTGACCAGGTCCTCGACGTAGGCCATCACCTCCCTCAGCCACAGTGCACGCTTCTTGTAACTGCGACGCAGGCCCGATGCCCAGGTGATGGCGTCGAGCCAGTCGAATCCCCCCCGAGACGCCGCCGCCTCAAGCTGGCGGGCCAGGCTCTCCTCCTCGCGGGCGTAGACCAGGCGCTGCAGCAGCCGCATCTGGAGCGTTGCCAAGCGCTCCTCCGCAGCCAGAAGTCGGTCGTGACGGTTGAGAAGCAGAATCTGCCGCGCCAGCAGAGCGAGAACCTCGGGCTCGGCGCGGGCACGGAGCTCCAGGGCCGTGCGCTCATCGGCCAGCCGGCCACGCTCGGCGCCGCGCCCAGCGCGGGCCTCTTCTAGCTGCTGGTAGAGCAGATAGACTTGGGCAGTGTTCAGGGCGTCGAGTCGGGCCATGCTCTAGGGTAGAACCTGGAAGGATAGAAAGCCATAGCGTCCTCTCGTCTCACACTCCGTCGGGGGGCCTCCCTGCCCGGCGCACGTTGCACCACGACGGTCCGGTCGACTGAGCCGTCCTGGTCCACATCGTACTCTGTCTGGTGGTCAAGGGGTGCTGGGGGCACGGCAGTAAGCGCGGTGCCGCACTCGGATGAGAACCTGGCAGGCACCTCAGGCTGGCGCCCCGGACAGCAGGACATTGCGCTCTCTCTCGGCGCGCCGGTACCCTCCTCGAATCTAGCGTGTCCCGGCAGCCCCCAGTTGCAGCGCATAGCGGTAGGTAGGCCCGCCCGCACCCGTTTTGGTGAGGACCTCGACGCAGTAGGTTCCGCTCTTGTCCGCCTGCCACTCGATTCGGGAGTCAGCGGATGAGCCGTCGTTGTCATTGCCTGCGACGAGAGTGCCCAATGCATCCCACAGTTGGAGGTAGCTGTTGAATGCCGAGCCTTCCACGAAGGCGTTGATGTCGAGGGTCACCTTCGTGCCGGCAGGAACGTCGAAGCAGTAGTAATCGAGGTCCCCTGCCGGGTCGATCGTCCCCCAAACCGTGTCGCCAAACGAGATGCTGTTGCCCCGCGAGAGGCCGTCGTTGGGCTCCCGCTCGTCTCGTGGCGGGAGCGGGGTCGGCAGCGGCGGAGGCTCGACGCCCGCCGGCCCTAGTTGCAGCGCATAGCGGTAGGTAGGCCCGCCCGCACCCGTGTTCGTGAGGACCTCGGCGCAGTAGGTCCCGTTCCTGTCGAGCTGCAACTCGACTCGCGAGTCAGAGGTTGAACCGTCGTTGTCATTGCCTGCGACGAGAGCGCCCCAGGCATCCCACAGTTGCAGGTAGCTGTTGAGCGGCGAGCCCTCCACGGAGGCGTTGATGTCAAGCACCACTTTCGTGCCGGCAGGAACGTCGAAGCAGTAGTAATCGAGATCCCCGGCAGGGTCGATCGTCCCCCACACCGTATCCCCAAACAGCATGCGGTTGCCCCGGGACACACCGCCGTTGTTTTCCGCCTCTCCAAGGCGCCCGTCCGCCAGCCGGACCGGCGTCGAGTGCGGATCGGGAACATTGCGGACTGGTGCCTCGGTGCCAGCCGCGGGCGCCGCCGTTGAGCCTTGCGTGGCAGAGCCCGTCTGCTTGGGCGTTGGCATCTCGCCGAGGGAGGAGAGCGTAGGCCCAGGGCCGGGCTGCGCCCGCTGCCACGGCCTGGTGGTAAGGATCAGCACTGTGAGCCCGGCCAACAGCAGCGCAGCTGCTCCAATCGCGAAAGCCGCGATCTTGGCCGGCGGGCGAGCGCGCTCCGAGGCAGGGGCAGTTGGGATGACGTTGATCGTCACGTTCTGGCTCTGCGCCTGGCGGGCCGAGCGGTCCAGACCGGTGTCTCCCCATTGCTCCTCGATCTGGGGGAACTGCGGCGCGGAATCCAGCAAACGGGTGCCGCAATTATCGCAGAAGGCACCCTGCTTCTCACGCTGGCAATTGGGGCAGTAGGGCATGATCGGCTTCTCCGGCTAGCATACTCCTAGACCATCGTATAATACCAGCTCTTGCCACATCGCGCAAAGCGCGAAAGTTCTGCCCTCGTGGCAGCTCGGTGTCCCAGGGACGACCAGCCGATTGGCTAGCACTCGGCGAACTGCCTGGCATGGTCATGGCATGGGCATGCCGCAGGTCCATCTCTCCGCGACTCAGTCAGCCGACAAGGGCACTCGGCTAGCCGAATTCCGCTCCGCACCGGGGGCATGACAGCGCAGCTTCGGCCAGCACGAATCCGCACACGGGGCAGAGACAGCCCCCGCAGCACGGGCAGGTCGCACGGCCCGGCTCGAGTGGCGCTCCACAGCTGGCACACTCATTGGGTGGATTGCTGCCCGCGAGAGGATTGCCGTCCGACCGCACACCGGCCACAATCAACGAGCGGCCGCCAATGAGTTGGGCACTTGTGCTGAGAGCCGAGTCATGCAGAGTGAGCTCGTTGTTGACAGCACCCGGGGCAACGAACTTCTCGACACGCAACAATGCGGGGGGTGTTGCGGGCTTCTCACCCGCGCTGACCGGGAATAGGAACTGAAAGCGAGCGCGATCCTCCCGACCAGTTCGAAGGGATCGATAGCTCACCCCAATTACCACGCGGACGGCTGAACCTGCATGGAGCGGGACCACGGCTGTGTCCCAATGGCGTGTCTCGTTCCGGCGGAGCGTGGAGAACTCCTGGGTTGGAAAGGGCCTCACGATGCTACCTCCAATGCGCACCGTTAGGCGGCCGGCGGGTCCATACCCTACATTGGTCACTTCAACCCGCACGGGCGTGCTGACTTCCCTTGCGAAGGAGACACCTTTCGCTGGAGAGATGCTAAGCCTAAAGCGGGGCGTTTCCATCAGCTCGGCTGCTCGCTCGTAGCAAGCGCCGGCATCCTCCGCTCGGTTACACAGCTCAAAGCAGCGAGCGGCCTCCTCCAGGCGCTGGCCGATAACCTCATCACAGCGCGCGCTGGGGCCGCGATACCTCATCTCGGCCTCCGCCCACTCTCGCAAGACCCTTGCTCGAGCAGCATCGACATGCTGCGTCTCGAGTACCAGCGCACTCTGAAAACAGCGCTGCGCATCAGCCCAGCGCCCCGCAGCGGCAAACCACTGCGCTGCAAGTTGCCACTGGCCGCGCTTCTCGAGGGATTCGCCAAAACTTCTTCCGGAGCCTGCTGCCTTCAGCATACCGTCTACTTGGTCTAGGAGGTTCCATGTGTCGCTCTCGAGACCGGCAATCCAGAGACCGCCTGCCCTCTGCATGATGGCTTCCTGTAGTGCCTCCGCCTCGGGCAGCATGCCGCGCAGGCGCAGCCGACTCCCAAGCCGACCCAGCAGATCGGAAGGCGCATGCTCGGCGAGATCTGCCGCTGCTGCCAGCAAGACAGCAGGGTATAGGTCGCTCAGGCGTTGCCTGAGAGCATCGAGTGATCGCTCTCTTTGCTGAAGCTCGCGCTCTTCACTATCCGCATAGGCACGCAGCTTCCCGTCGAGCCGTCGTACAATGGACGCGATCAGCAGCGACCTTAGCCGTTCCACCACGGGCTTGCTGCTCCAAGGCCATGCAAGAATCGCACGCCAGCGGCTAAGCATCAAGTCGCTGGAGAGGTCAGGAGAATTCAACAACGCGCCCAGTCCCTCAGCCACCGAGACCTGGCAGTCAGGGCTTGCCGCAAGGTGCGACCTGACGGACTCCGAGACGCTGGGCTCTCCCCATCCGTGCCAGGCTGCCAACGCAAGCAGGCGACCGGCAGTCCCCTGCTGACCCGCGCGGATTGCCAGCCGCGCCAAGGCCAACACCCTCGGCGGGTCCCAGGCATGGGCCTCTACCGACAGTCGAGCTACAACACGCTCCTGCGTTGGCAGGCCTCCGATAGTGACAGATTCCAGGTCAGAGAGCACTTCCTGAGAAAACGCAGCCACTGCGTTCCACGCCAAGAGGCACTCCAGCATGGGGAGCCACTGCTCGGCCGGAAAGTAGCGCACCTCACTCCAGATCGCCATGATTCCTTGTCCGCGCTCCTGGTCTGGGAGGTCGCTCCAGAGACCGCTCAGAAAAGCCAGGGAGGCGGGCCAGTGCAGGCGCAGCTTGCTCTCTAGCTCCGGTTCATGGAAGGCTTCGCGTGCCTCCTCCCAGCGTCTCGACCCGTCGAGGGCCTGCAGCACAAAGGTTACGGCCGTTCCGTGCGAGTGGATACGCCCCATCCCACGTGCCGCAGAGGGGACGACCAGGTCGGAGCTGCTATCCGTATCTGTCATATGGCACCTCATTCCAACCTGGCTCCCCTTTCGGGCCGTCCGATGCAGTCTTGCGCGTCACCCCGGAGAGTCCGGAAAGCCGACCGGCTTTCCGCAGACGCAGCACAGCCTACCCCAGTGTGGTGTGAAAGCCCCGCAGGGGCAGCGCACCCAGCGCACGTGAGGCTGTGCTTTGCGCGCCTGGACCCTGTCCAGGTGTACCAGTGCCGCTATGACTTCCTTCTCCTCCTCTTCGCGCTCGAAGTCGCCGATGCGCCTTTCTACCTCCAATCGGTGCTGTGTTTGTTTTTCTGCCTCTGCACGTTCAGCCTCGCGAAGCTCATCCTGCTTGCGTCGCTCCTGAATCCTGGTGTCGATGGCCGCCAGGGTAAGCTCCGTATCACGAGCCATCTGAAGCTTCTGGAGTGCATAGCGGTTCTCGATCTCCAGTTGCCGCATCAGCTGAGTCCGGACGAGCTGGGCGTCTTCCTTTCTCTCCCTCTGCGCTCGCTCCAACGCATCGAGTGCATCCTGCGTGAGGAGCCGCCGGCGCTTAATCTCGAGCAGTGAGGCTGCCAGGTCGAGTTGGGACTCTGCTTCGCCTAGTTCGGCTCGCGAGAGCACTTGGCGGAGCCGCTCACGATGCTGCACGTCGTACTCGACCTCGGCGAGCTCCTGTTCGTCTGTTCTCTTGCGCTCGGTGAATGCCGCTTTCCGTTTCCGCAACGCCACCATGTCAGGTTGGCTTGTCATGACGTCGTCTAGCCCTACCCACTCCAGGCCTGCACGAATGAGCATCGTCTCGAGCCGGAACTCGAGCGCAGCCTCATACTGCGGAAGCACAGAAGCATATGTCTTGAGCTCGTCAAAGCTGCGGGCCTCGATCCACTCTGTGGTAACGAGCCTCACCGCGCCTTCCAAGTAGGCACTCAGGTCTTGATTGCCAAGAGATGTCCGGTTGGCCATGAGAACACGCAGGAAACGTATCGGCTCTACGACCTGTACGGCCAGAGTGAGAGTCACAGCCACGGATACAGGGTCGGGCTCGCGGGTAAACAGGTCAGGGATCGAGAAGTACAGCGGCAGAGGGCGCGTCACGATTCGTACAGCGTCGAGCGTGTGCCAGGCACCGCCCAGGCCTCGCCCAACCCTCTGCAACAGGGAGCTGAGTGGGTAGGTGCCCGGCCCTACAACTTCCTTAACGGCACCCTCAGCAAGCAGGACGGCCTGGGTCCCAAGTTCGACCAGCAAGTCCGCATCGCGCCATCCACTCAGTTTGGATGCATTCACTCGGGCCGCGACCTCGCCCGCCGCTGGTTGCCATTGCAGTTCTGCCATGGAATCTCTTCCTCCGTGCGATCACAGGGTTCCCCACCTAGAGGCGTGATGACGGATCGAATGCGCCGACCGCTGCGCCTCGGATGTCATCGAGTGTGGCCGCAGTTCGGGCACGTCCCTTGGGCATCAAGATCCGCCAAGCGGCAGCGTGGGCAGCAGACCCCGGCACCGGGCACCGGCGGTGCCCCTGAGTGGCCCGACACCGCCCCGGACCTATGCTGAATCGTGAGGGAAGTCTCGTCCCCATGGACAACGTCTATTGCCGGAACTGGGCGACCCAGTGCCGGTGATGGGCCGCGGACAATCGACACCGAGTCCTTGCTGCCCAGCACAACATCTCCGCCAGGGGCGATGACTGGACCGTGCGACTCAATGTATACCCCCCTGTACATGAGAGGCTGCTGCTTCGACAACACCAGTACCTCGGCGGAGATATCCCTGTAGTACCGCGCGCCTGAGCCATCGGAGTAATGCACCCGCAGCGACAACGGGAACTTGCCAAAAGCCAAAGGTCGGATGGAAAAGCGTAGCGGCAGCGAGTTGGCAGCAGCGCATGAGCGCGGGGGATCAGTATCCACCAGGACAAACCGGCGCGATTCGCGCAGCTCTAGTTGGACGTTCTGGGCATCGCCGCTACCCGCATTGGTGAGTTGCAGCGTGAGCGAGAATTCGCCGCCCTCAACCAGGTCCTCCTGGCCCGCGACCACACCTTCTAGCCACGGCAGTGCTAGGTATTCGGCCACGCGGCGTTGGCACAGCGCGGCCGTGGCCGGGTCGCCAGCCTTCGCGAAGCACAAGGCCGCCCACTGATAAAGCGGCGCGACGGGTTCACTGGTTCGCCCTTCGTCCCGTTCTTGGGCATTCGCCAGTGCCAAGAGCTTGGGACCAGCCTCGGCCCAGTGGCCCTGGCCTGCGAGGGCCACTGCCACAAGTTGTTCATCGCCGGCCAGGCGGGCGAGTGGCTCTGCCTGCGCGAACTGCAGTTTTTCCAGCAGCAGTCGAGCCTGAGTCCGCAGTGCGCCCGCCTTCTCGGCCAAGTCCATGAGCTCGCTCTCACGGCCCAGTGCTTCCGCCACGCGCAGAGCCTGTGGCCAGTCCTCGGCATGGCGCCAAAGGGCGAGCGCCTGCGGAAGCATGCCTGCCTGTTCCAAGTCACGCGCTGCCCGGCGGTAGTCGCTTTCCTGCAGCGCGGCAGCTACTGCCGCTTTCTCCCACTCGCCTTCTTGCTCGTGTTTCTCGGCAGACAGCAACCCGGTAGCCTCTGGCCGCCAACGGATACTCAGCACCATCCCATCCCTGGCTGCCGACAGGACATGATCGCCGCTTACCGCTAGGGTCGGATGCATCTCGCCGCCACAGTCAATCTGCCAGCGCACAGATCCATCTGTCGCATCAAGGGCATATAGCTTGCCGTCACCGCTACCGCACAGAAGCAATGGGCCGAGGGGCGTAGGCGTGATGGAGAACGCGCTCTCGCCGGCAAGAGGCTTGCCCAGCTCGCCGCCAGTTGCAGCATCCAAAGCCAGAAGTGCGTGGGGCTTGGTCGAAAGCTGGCGGATGCCCACATACACCCGCCCGCCGGCAAGCCCAGGCGCTGAGGTGAAGCGCCGCTCTGCTTGCTTTGTCCAGCACGTCTCCCCTGACTCAGCATACAGCGCCAGCACCGCCTGCTGCCCGGCGCGCAGAAAGACAAGGGTCTCGCCAACAAGCGGGCTCGTGTCAAACGCCAGCTTGAACTTCCTGGTCCAGAGAGCCCGGCCCGAGTCACGTTCGAAGGCTTGAACGTGGCTCATGCCCTTCATGCTCAAGCCTGTCACCAGGTATATCCGGCCATGATCCACTGTGGGTGCAGCCGGGCTCCAGCCAAGCGTGGACTCGCTCCACAGCTGGGTGCCGGAGGCAATGTCCACAGCGTGAAGGACATCATCGGAGGACACGAAGAAGGCTCGCCCTCGGTCGATTGCAGGCACGGATAGGCTGCTTGCTCTTGAGGTGAAGACTGAGCGCAGGTCTCGGCCCGTTGCAGGGTCCAGTTCCAGCATAGCCTGGCCTGGGCAAGGCACGTCGTGCCGGTCGCACATGCCCACGAGAAGGTGCGCCGAGTCGGCTGCCAGGCCGGCGGCAGCCCTCCCGTCCGAAAAAGACCTGCGCCACGCCACCTTTCCATCGCCCAGGCGCAGTGCTGCCAGGCCGCCACGAGCCATGAGGACGAGCACTAGGTGAGATGTGGCAGCCAGCCCGGCAGGCGCCATCGACAACGTGGCGCCTGCCGGGCGCTTCCATTCGACCGCCCCTCGCTGCAAGGCGGTGGCGGGCTGGCTCCAGCCACAGGCGGGGCAGTTCCATGCCCCTAGTAGGAGCCGGTCACACTCAGGACAAAACAACCCCTGTTCTTGTCTCGGCATCGCTTGGCGTCACTCGCAGGGCGGGCACACAGTCTCGGGTGAGATCCACAAGGCGGGAAGCCATCCGCTCTTGATCTCGGAGCCTTTGCCAAAGACAACATGCCACCAGCACTGGTTATCTGTGCCGAGCTGCATCTGGTCAATGACGACCGGGTCGTCGTGGTTCAGAGCTGCAAAGGAGTCATAGTTCTCGCCGGGGCCAGTGCGCAGTGTGTACCTGTTCAGGCGCGCTTTCTGGGATCCTGCCCTGCCTTTGCATAGATCCTGCTTCGCAATCGTGGCATCCACCTGGGCAGAGTACTCCGAGCGAAGGTTGTCCACAACGGCTCGCACTCGGTAGTACCAGGTATCGCCGGGCTTTGCATTCGGGTCGACCAGGATCGTCTCACCCTGGAGAGCTGATCCAATCAGGATCCAGTTCCTGCCATCGCTCGACCGCTGGACCTCGAACGAGGCGTCTGGTCCCGCATTGTTGGTCCATGTCACGCTGATTTCGGAGTCAGACACAGCTGTGGCAGCGACGTCGGTCGGGACTTCGGGCGGCGGTTCCGGAGGCTGCGCAGGCGTCCGGGCACGGTTCACATTGCTCCACCCTGAGGAAAGGCCGGCAGAGACCGCGCGCACACGGTAAAGGTAGACAGTGTCAGCCTCGAGTCCCAGGTCAGAGTATGTGGTCACCCCAGTAGCAACGGTCGTAACGAGGCCAAAACTCTGCCCGTCCTCGGACGAACGCTCGATCTCAAACTCGACTTGACCCTCACCGTTGTCGTTCCAGGCTAGATCGATTTGGTTGTTGGAGACCGCCTTGACAACCAGGCCGGAGGGCGGCATGGGCGCGACGGGTACAGCCGTTGGAGTTGGGGTGTCTGTGGCCGTTGGCGGGGGTGTGGGCGTCGGATGGATGATCGGAAGCCAGAGCCCTCGGGTGAAGAACAGGAGCAACAAGAAAGCCAACGCTGGGAGACCGAACTGCAGCCCCGTGCGCAGTCCGCGTTTGCGTCCGGCTTGTTCCCGAGCTTCCTTGATCCGTTTCTCAAGGTTCCACATCTCTGTCTGCTGACCGAGCATTTGGAACGGTTCGCCCTGGGCCAGTTCGAGCCAGGTTGCGGCGTCCGACAGCCGGCCGGCCCGCAGGTCCCGGTCTATGCGGTCACGCATCCGGCTCTGGAGTTGCGAAACCAACCCCCGGTACTTCGGATCTTGGGCACACTCTACCATCATGGCCTTGAGCTTCTCACGGGCCTGCGATATGTCATCATCGGTATTCTGGGTTATGAGATGCTGAACGTCCTGCATCTCCTTCTTGACACCCTCGAGGACCTTCTGGAGTGTCTGGGCCGCAGCATAGTCATCCTCCATATCGGTCTGGGCTGGATCGAGGGCGCGTGCCTCTCCAAGCGCCTCGGCAGCCTGGGCTGCCGCGCGGAGTCGCTCATCCACGGTGAGACCGAGCCTCGACTGCTGAAGGAAGACGTCTCCCTGGGCTCGCAGCTTGCCCCGGAGCTCCAAAAGCGTATGCTGAACCTGCTCGGCAATCTCCAGCAGTTTCTTGCTCCGCGGCATCGATTCGCGCAGGCTGCCGATCGCCTCGTTGAGTGCTTGCACCCGCTGTGCCTGTTCGGTAGTCGTACCCGAAAGGTGACCCAGCCGGGCAAAGGCCCGGTCGTAAGCCTCCTGGACCTTGGAAATCAGTGCCAGCTTGTCCTGCGAGATCGTGTCGCTTGGGTCCACCGCCAAAGCACGTCGGTACTTCTCTGCGGCCTCTTCCCAGCGATCGGCCGAGAACAGGGTGTCGCCCTCGGTACGCAGGCTCTTGGCGATTGCGAGGTCCTCGATCTGAAGCAAAGCCTGCTCGATAGCTTCCCACCTGTCGATCCCCTTGCGCCTGGCGAGGTCCTGAGCGCGGGTGTAGGCCTCCTTTGCCTGCTCGTAGCTCCCTGCCCGCCGCAGCGAATTTCCCTTACCTTGCTCCCGGCGAGCTTCAAAAGGGATCATGCTCTCAGGCACAACGCCACGCGCCAGCGCGTCTTGTGCCTTCTGCAGGTACTCGCGTGCTCCCTCATTCCCGGGGGAAGAAGCGAGGATAGACTGAAGCTGCACGATGGCGGCCGAGTACTCGGCTGCGTAGTACTGGTCGATCGCGCGCTGCAGGCGGCCCTCGACATCGTTGCTCACCGGATCTGGGATTGGCTGCTTCACCGGCGCCTCCTCATACGTTGCCTCGAACGACGAGGAGTCGATTCTGGGCGGCGCCGTCAGCCGGGCAAGTATCGACTGGGCCAAGGCCGTTCGGCCCTCCAATACCTGTTTCACCTTTGGCTGAACAGGCAGGAATTTTCGCCAGGCCGTCTCAAGCAATGACAAGGCATCGGCATCGTCGGGGCTTCTGAGAAGAACGCTGTCCAGCAGATCCACTCCGGTGCTGGCGTCCTGGATGTCGCCAGTTTCGATCAGCAGCCGTGCTTGTTCTACCTGCTGCCTCTCCGCGCCAGTCAGCCCTGGGGTCGAGCTGTCTCCAGACGGGAGCATGCGCGACAGCCTCTGATAAAGCAGGGCGACTTCCGGACCGTGGGGCGTCGTCGCGCTTCGGTAGGCCAGATCGCGCACTCGGTTATAGGCTGCGTCGACCTTCGCAGCATCAGTCGGCGACAGCGCGTCGACCAGCTGCTGCAACTCCAGGAGCTCTCTTCTAATGTCGTCCATTGGGTTCCTCCTTCGCTGTGCTCGTCAGATGGGTAGGTATACCCATCTCCTACAAGAGAATCCGGTGATCGAGGAATCTCTGCGTCTCAGTGTACAGCCGCCTTATATCCCTATCTTCGGGATTGAGGCTTGCCGCGAAATTCAGCACGTTCTTGGCCCTCTCGAGCTCGTCTTGGGCTCGTAGCACTGCATCCATCGCTTGCCGCGCCATGAGCCATGCGTCTCGAACCTTGTCGGGCGCCTCCGGTCCCGGTCCGCCAGGTCGACCGAGCCGGGCAGCACACGCCTCCAGGTCCGCAAGGAATTCGGCCGCAGATTCGTACCCGCTGTGCGGATCCACCGCCCTCTTGAGAATCTCCTTCAGATGAGGAGCGAGAGACGGATCACGGTTCAGCTCAAGCTGACTCAGGCTATGACCTCGCGCCTCGACGGCGGCGCGTGGCGAGGGCTGGGCCACCGGCGGCTGCAATGTCTTGGGATCGAGCCCTGTCAGGGCCGGGTACAGCACATAGCCCGCACACATGAGGATGTCGAATCGGCGCTGTTGGGCGATCTGGAGCGGAGTCAACTGCTGCTCCGATTGCTTCCACGATGCATTCCAGTCAATCACTTTCAGCTTTTGGGCACGGCTGTCCCAGTAGACGTGTTCTGGCTTGGCGTCGGGGTAGACGATGCCGCGTTGGTGCACCTGGGTCAGCATGCGCGCGTACTGGATGCCCAACTCAAGGGCATACTGCGTCGGAAGTCTGCGCACGACCCTCGCATCGTGGTTCTGCGGGCGCATGAATAGGTACATGAAGAGGCTGTGCGCCAGGGGGACCTTCTCCAGTGTCAGATAGGGCCGCCAGCCGAGGGACAAGTACTCGCGACTCCGAGCCATCAACTCGCCCGCGTCATCCACGGAAGCGATCTTGCCGCCTGACGGGTATTCTTCTTGTGACGACACGAAGCCACACCCGCGGAGCCTGACCACGCTGTCCAAGTCCTGCAGCTCGGTCAAAAGATCGGCCTCCGTGATGATCGCTTGCTGAGCCGTCTCCCGAAGGCTGGCGTCCCGAAAGTCCTGGGTCCAGCGAAGCACCTTGAACGCCAGCACCTCATCGGCGTTAGCACGGTCCTTCACTTCTAGTACCCGGGCCGAGTAGCCCTCGGCGAACATGTCGAGGATGAATCCCATAGTGTACCGGCTCTTTAGGTCCGGGTGCTGTGCGCCAAACGCTGCTCCCATGATTCCTCCTGTGGCTTCGAACGCGGCTGCCTAGTCGGTGCCTCCCCCACTAGGCTGAAGGACAACCTTGAGCGAGAGTACCCTCGCCTTCGTTCCCGGGCGCTGGACATACAGGCCTAGATGCGGCGCTCCCTGTCCCAGGTTCATCGTCACTGCGTCGCCAGCCGGGAGGCGCAGTTGCTCTCCGTCAAGGAACAGCGTCGCCTGGCCGGTCCCAGCATCAAACCGAATTCCCAGACTGTGACTTACCTTTGGATCGCCTATGGGCCGAGTGAACGGCTCCAGAGGGCCGTCGCAGTGGGCATAGAGTTCGGCCTGTTCTCTCTTGGGATTGGACTGCGCGACCCCGTACCGGCAGACTGTACCGTCGCTGGTGCGGAAAAACAACCCAAATCCACCCCAAACCTTCGGGTCTTCCGCAAAGAGCCCAGTCTTGGGAAAGTCCCAATCCTGCACTTCTGCCTCGAAGCGGACCACTTCCCCTGCACCCGGAGTCCCTTCGGGTGCCTTCATGAGCAGCTCGGTAAAGTCCAGCTCCATGGGATCAGACGTCGTGTCGGACTTGAGCGTTAATCGCCATGCGGAGCCGTCAAGCACCAGGCCGCTTTGACTGTCGTCGTCAAGCGGCCATCGGTTTCCGCGGGCTTGCACCTCGCCCAGCAGAGAGACCTCCTGCGCGAGTAGCCCAAGCCAGTGGGTGAAGTCGATTGCGCAGAGGTCTGGCTGAGCAGGGTCCTGCTGCAGCTCTCGCAGGAGGGCAGCCGCTTCCGACTGCCGACTCGGGTCCTGTACTGCAACAATCGCCAGTGCGCACTTCTTGAGCAGGGCGCTATCAGCGCTTAGCTCCCTTTCTCGCGCAGCGCGATCGAGATCGGCTATCACGTCCGAGAACTTCTGCTGACGATACAGCTCTCTGGCCCGACTAGACAACGCCTGATACAGCTTGTCCACGCGCTGCCAACGGCACAAGGCCTGGAGGTCCCGCTCGTCCTGCGCACTCATTCCGTCGAGCGCTGCCACAACCCCGTTCCAGTCAAGCACACTCCACGCTTGATCGACCTGCATACAGCCCGTTAGGATGCCCACCTGTTTGACTATCGTGGGCTCCTGGGGCTGCACCGCCCGCGCAGCATCCAAGTCCTGTTGCGCAGCGCCGTAATTCTGGTCTGCACCGTACGTCTGTTTGGCGCGTTCCAGGTAGCCCTCCGCCAGGAGCGTCGAAACCTGCAAGCCGCATTCTCGGCTTGCCTTCTCGTTGCCATAACCGTCGTACAGCGCACGCGCCGCAGCGATGGTCCCACTCCAGTCCCCCTTCACCTTTGCGCTCGTTGCTTCATCGCACAGCGCCCTGATCTTCTCCGCCTCGATTTTGGCCAGTTCGTCGGCCGGGGCGAAGCTGCAGAGGCTTTTCACCTGGGCCCCATCAAACCGCTCCTGGAGTTGGCGAAGCAGCTCGGCAACCACTTCGGTGTTCTTCTCTTCTTCTGCCTGTCCCTTTTGCACGCAGAGCAGCAGGATGGAGGTTTCCACATCGTCTTGCCGGCTCAGGAGCGCTTGCGCGAGATACTCACCTGCCTTGTCGAACGACCGGCTCGCATAGGAGCTCTTGCCCAACTGCAACGCGGCCAGGTGTCGCTTGTCATTGGTTGACCACTCACACAAGCTCTGCAGCTCTGGGCGATACCCTTCCAGTTCATCAAGGGTCGCCAGGACCCGCTCCCAGGCTTTCCTCTCCTCTCTCTCCTCCACCTCTCGGCACAGCTCCGTCACCGTCGCCCTTTCAATGCCCTGCTCCACTTCGTCCTTCTTGTCTTCGAGCCTCCAGCCACACGCTCGCTCAACTGCCGTCGTGTCCTGCGACTCGAGATCGCTCAGAATGTCCCGAGCTCTGTCCCATTCGCCGGCCGTCACCGCACTGTCGACATCGGCGCACTGAGCCTCGATGCGCCGCTTGCCGAGTTCATTCGGCAAGACGTAGGCCAGAGCGACCAGCAACAGCACGACCGGCATCCAGGGCAGCCACTTGACCCAGCGCTCCAGAAAAGTTGGACCAGGTGGGGCCACTGGCTTGTCCTGCTGCCGCCCGCTGGCCCCCTGTGGCGCTTCTCGAGGCTGTGCTGTCTCTGCTGTCGTTGCCCCAAGCCCGTCTCGCTGCCGGGCCTGTTCCTCTGCCTGCGCCCGCTGCCGGGCCTGCTCCTGTGCCAGCGCCTGCTGCTTGGCCTGCTCCTCTGCCAGCGCCCGCTGCCGGGCCTGCTCCTGTGCCAGCGCCTGCTGCTTGGCCTGCTCCTCTGCCAGCGCCCGCTGCCGGGCTTGTTCCTGTTCCTGCGCCCGCTGCCGGGCTTCTTCCTGTGTCTGCGCCCGCTGCCAAGCCTGTTCCTCCTCCCCAACACGGCCTGGCACTCCCTTCGTGGAGGTAGTGCCACTCCAACCGTCGTCCTTCGCTCTCTGGTCGATCTCCCGCACCTTGCCCGAAAGCACTTCGATTCGTTTCTCAAGGAAGGAGCTGAACACGGGAGCCTGCTGGCAGATTGTAGTTGCCTGCGTGTGGGCATTCCGGTAGGCTTGCCCGGCGTTGCGCCAGTGCCGCTGTCTCTCAGAATCCAGCCCGACTTCAATCTCCTTGTCCAGTGTTACGAACCGTTCGACCCAAGGGTCTGGCCAAGGGCCGTCGCTGGTCCATGCCCACGTCGAGAGCTTGCTGAACCGGATCCGGGCCTCACGCCACTTACTTGCCGCCAGCTCCTTGAGGGCATGCGCGAACTCGTCATAGAACCCCAGCAATGCCAGCAGCCGCCGCACTGCCAGGTGGGGAAGAAATCGCACGTTCTTCTTCATGTGTTCGTAGGCGTCATGGGCAGGAGTCTCTTCCCGCTCCCATTGTCTGAGATTCGCCGCGACATGCTGCCCGCTGAGCACTTGGTAGCCGCTGCCCAGGTGCTTCAGGAAGGCGACCACGGAGTCATCGAGCCCAGGCTGCCGAGGGTTGAGCTTCTCCAGCCCTTGCGTAACACTCCCCTTGCGAAGCAGCTCAATGCCCTCCGCCAGCATCTGCAAGTCATCGAGATTCGCGCGTTGTGTGTCGGTCCGTGCCAGAACACGGGCCGACTCGATGGCACTCAGGGTGTCGCTGGTCTCTCCACTCAGCCAGGCTCTCCACGCGGCTTTCACCGCTTCATCGTACGGGTCGCGCGCCTCCTCCATCTTGGCCCTCAGAAACGTCTCGAAGGCCGGGGCGATCGCCCGAGCGGTGGGCAGGGTATCGGACAGAATGCGGCGTGCCTCCGTCGGCTGGGTCTCCAACAGGGTCTGCACCTTGCTCCATGCTTGGGAGGCACGCTCCACATTGGTAGCCACGGCTTGCAGAGAAGCGGACAGAGGAAGCAGGGGGGCAGTGGCATCCACTGCACCCTTAAGCTGTCGCAGCCAGTCGTCGAAGGCAGGGTCGCCGGGAGCGGGGCATTGACGACGAAGTGGCTCGACCTGCGTTGCAGCCTTGACTGCACCGCTCCAAAGCTCCACCGTGGGGTTCTCACGATCAAGCGACTGTGCCTCGTGCAGCTTGGTTAGCGCCTGCCCGAACTGCGCTTGCCTGACCAGCACCGCCGCTTCAGCAAGGCGGCCTCCTACTGCCGCGAAATTGTCTGCCAGCCGGTGCAGCCTCTGAGTCAAGCTCTGAGGGTCTCCAGAGGCGATTTCCTCCAGCACCTGTCGATGGTCCGTGAGGAGCTTCGCCTCGCGAGCCAGCTCCTCGTAGGCTTTCGCCAGGGCATCCAGCGAGTCGACGTCAGGTCTGTTCAGCGCCTCCCGGAGCTCCTCCAACCGCACGCGAATTGCATGTATGCTGTTATGCCTGGTCTCCAGTTCTTTCGTCTTGGCCCGGCGAAGTTGGTCGTATAGATTGCCTTCCGCGTCGAACAGGCTGTCGATAATCGCACTCAACCGGGATTGCCAGAGCTCGATCTTGAGGCGCCTGGCGAGCACGCTCGTCAACTCCTTCACATCGCCCTGGTTGCGGTCTTGGCTGTGCAGCAGGATTTCCAGAGCCTTTCCCGGTTTGCATTCCTCAAGGAATGCCAACCACGCCGGGCCGACGCCTCTCGATGGCACCTGCGATGTGCTCAATACCTTCACGAAGGCAGACCATACGGGCTCATCCGCAAAGCCCGGGAACCTGACCTTGAGCTGATCCAGCGAATGACGGGCTCCGCGCCAGTTCTTTGTCTTGGCGTCCAGCTTGAGCAGGTACAGAGCTGATTCCAGATCCTTTGACGTCTGTTTCTGCTCGATCGTCGCTTTTAGCGCGAGGGCGCCCTCGTGCCAAGGATCCTCGGCGAGCACGGTCAAAACCGCCTCCTTGGCACGAACCAAATCGGGCAGCGATGCATCGCGAGTTGCCACCTCCCGAGCTTCCACCAGCCGCTCCTCCAGCCTGTGCACGTAGTCCAGCCTATGTTGGTTCAGTCGGATCAGCAGCTGGCCTGCGTCAGGGATGCGGAACTCGATGGATGGGTGCAGTGCCTGTGTGATGGTTGCCTGAAGCTCGGGGGATAGAGCGTGTCCCCGAAAATCCACCGTAAAGTCCTCACCGGCGCGCAGCGGCACGGCGCCAATGTCCTGGCCGGTGAAGAGATAGTACATCAACTCCCCGAACTGCTGCACGTCTTCGGCAGGACTCAGTCGCTTCTGATCAGGCCGGAGTTCCTGGTCGGCGAACTGGACGTTGCCCCAATCGATCACCTTGAGCTGGGGAGGCCTTCTTGAGCGATCCCAGAACAGGTGCTGGGGTTGGACATCGTTGTAGACCATGCCCAGGTCATGCGCTGTCGCCAAGAGCTCCGCAAAGCGGATCAGGATTTCGAGCTTCTCCCACTCGGCCAACGGTGCCTCCCCGGGCACCGCTCCTCCAACATAGTCCCGCACCGTGTATCCTGTGGCTCGCTGCGTGACAATCGCAAAGTACTCGAATCTGACCTCGCCTGCAGTATACGTTGCCGTGCCGGAGTAGACCCACCTGCACAGGTCCTTCTGGCCTTCCAGAGCTTGCAGTGCCCGCTCCTCACGCCTTAGGGTGGCCTGCTGCTCCGCCCGCACTTCGGGTGTCGCGGTGCCCAACGCTGGCCGTTTGATCACTACGTCCTGGCCATCCTTGACCTGGACTGCGTCCACCAAGACCTCACCAGAACTGGTGCCTGTGGCGATTGCGCTGTACTGGTAGGTGCGCTCGCCAACCTCGATCGTCAATCGGGTCTTCGGTGGCTGCTTTCGCGACTCCTGCTCGTGCATGGTTTCCCCCCTATCCCCAGCCCATTGCGAAAGACCGGCGCGGATTGCGCCGTCAATCAGCGCAGCTCACTCACGCCCCGGTCGGTGGCAAACCACAGGGTGTTGTTCCGAGCCCGCAGGATGCAGTTCACTTGGTCACTGACAAGCTTGTCCACTCCGAAGCGCTCACATCTCGTTGCAGTGAGTCGAAATGCACCGTCATCCGTGGCTGCCCATATCGCGCCGTCGTAGTCCTCCACCAGCGACCGAATGGAGCGGCTTCCGACTGGACCGATCGGCCAGGAGAGGTGCCTTCCCTCCAGTCGCGCTAGCCCTCGCGTGGTTCCCAGCCAAAGGCACCCGTCGCGGCCTTCCAGCAGCGATTGCAGCTGACACCCTGGGCCCTCCAGAGCCTCAAGACCGGGCATATGGGTCCATTGACTTCCTGACCAGGAGAACAGACCTCGAGCGCTCGTGCCACACAGCAATGTGCCATTCCGCAGCTCCGCCAGGCAAAGAACCGGCGCACGGGGCAGGCCCTGACCCATGAGATGCGCACTCCCGCTTGCATCCACCAGTGCGACCCCATGATCTCCTGCCACCCAGAGCTCCCCTGTGCGGGTCCGAAGAAGAGCCCGGACTGAGCCAGGGGGGACCCCCCTGGTGACCGGTACCCACATGTTCGGCGCAAGTCTCCGGAGACCGCTTCCCGTGCCGGCCCACAGGGCGCTGTCTACCGCCTCGCACAGCGCAAAGACCGACTCGTCCTCCAGCCCATCTGCCGACGGCAGCCATCTGCTGCCCTCGTAGCAGCCAATGCCCTGTTCGGTCCCGAACCACAGTGTGCCCTTCGCTCCTTGGCAGATGGTGTGCACCAGAGAGCACATGGGGCCAGATGCTCGAAGAGGGGGCCTGTTTGGCCGCGGTGGCTGCGGAAAGACGCCTTGTGGAGTACCCATCCAGACGGTGTCCTCTCCGAACCTTTGCGCCAATGCGAGCACAGGCAATCTGGCGAGGTACGAGGTCCATCCTTGCTCCTGGCGGCGCCAGTCCTGCTGCCAGGAGCAAGCCCCTCGGGCCGTGCCGAACCACAGGCTGCCGTCGTTGACAGGCAAGACCGCCCGCACGTCGTCATCGACCAGCCCGCTGTTTGCCGAAGTCAGCGCCCGCCAGCGCCGATCATCGTACTGCAGCGCGCCGTATGGGGTTCCGAGCCACAGGCAGCCATCGCGCGCTATGGTCACCGTCCTGGCCTCTTGAAGAGGCACTCCGGGCTCGTCCGCATAGGTGGACCACCCTGGTCCTAGGTGCCGGCAAAGTCCCTTCGGGGTAACAAGCCAGACGCAATTGTCGCGCATCCGCACGGCCACAGCTCGTACATCGTCCGACGGCAAGCCCGTCGGCGGGCTGCCAGCACGGAAGGAGTACCATGCTCCGTGCTGGAGGTGCCATGCCCCTGCATTGGTGGCCATCCAAAGGCCTGTATCTGCTGAGTGAAAGGCACGGACTTCGGCCGAGCCCAATTCCTCCGGCATGCCGGTAGGGCGGGACCACTCTGTTCCACTTCTCAACCATGGCCCTTGGGAGGTTCCAATCCAGAGGAGCCCCTGATGCTTGGTGATAGCTCGCAGCTTTGCGCTGGGAAGACCTCCTCTGTTCGTGTGGCGTTCCAACTCAGTTCCGCATGGGTTCCATCGGATCAGACCGTCCTCGCTGGCTGCCCACAAGTCTGGACCGTCCGCCCAGAGGGACGTGACGCTGCTCAGGCAGGGATGACTGTGCCAGTGCCTGATCGGCACTGACATTCTGGGCTCGATCTCATGCAGGGCCCTGCAAAAGTCAGCACAGGTCTTGAAGCGCCCCTCTGGATTCGGATCCAGGGCGGGCTCAAGGACCTCCAGGATGCGGGGAGGGACGCCAGCGGGCCATTGGATGGGAAAGTCGGGGCGGCCCATCAAGTGCATGGACATGACGGCGGCTGGATTGGACGCACGGAACAGCGCATGACCGCACAACATCTCCCCAAAGACGGCTGCCAGTGAGTAGCGATCACTTGCGTAGGTGGGCTCCTCTCCGCGCCAAATCTCGGGTGCCACGTACTGATGCGTTCCGACGATTCCCTTCGAGGCGGTCAACGAGAGAGAGCCTACCAGCTTGGCCACTCCGAAATCGGAGAGCTTGGGGTTGTCATGCGCGTCCAGTAGGATATTGTCGGGCTTGATGTCTCGATGCTTGACCCCGAAACGGTGCACGCAGTCCAGGCCTGTCGCCAGTTCTTCCAGCATCTTGAGGGCCTTCGGCCACTTCAGAGGGCCCTTCGCTTTTAGGTGCGCAGCCAGGCTTTCCTGGAGCAGCTCCATCACGATGTAGAGTCGGTGTTCGTGCTCACCGGCATCGAAGATGCGCACGACGTGGGGGCATGTGAGTTGGCGCAGGATTTCCGCCTCCTGAATGAAGCGCTGTTGAGCGATGACTGCGTCGGGCTCCTGTGACGTCGCTTCCGAGTCCAGGATTTTGATCGCGAAGAGCGGGTCCTCGTATTCTGTGCCCATGGCCGCGTGGACCCTTGCATACGCACCTTTGCCAATCAGGCCGATCAACTGATAGGTCCTGAAACGCGCAGGATATTCCATACTACTCTCCACCATGGTCTGTTAGCGCACCTGGCCTCAGCGTGCCTGGCCCGGCATCTGACCAAGGTCAGGACATTGCATACCAGGTGAACACGAACCCTAGGACCAACAGGAGAAGCAGCCCAGCCATGGCCAGTCCCCAATGGAAACGTCGCAGCCGTTCCTCTTCCTCCTGTGCAAGCTGAAGTCGTCGTTGCACATAGCCGAACTGCGCCTGCTCCCCGAGTGGCTGGAAGAGTGCGCCCTTTGCCAGCTCGAGAAGCCTTGCCGCGGAAGCGAGGGCCTGCAGCCGGTTGGCTCGCATTCCCCCAAGCCACCTCGGCAGCCGCCGGCCGAGCAGACGAGGCCCCAGATCGTCCCGCCTTTGGAGCGCGGCATCAGCGCTCTCCAGCAGCCGCTGGTAGAACTGAGCCCTCAGATCCTGGAAGTCAGGGTCTCCGCCGAACTCCGCCAGGTTCCAGAGCATGGTGTGCGCAGCCCGAAGGTCGGCCTCCTCGCCCTTTTCGACCAAAGCCCGAGCCTCCGCGATTACCCTGCGTGCTGCAGTCAGCCTCTCAGCGTTATCCTTTGCCGAGCTGATCTGAACCTCAATGGCTGTGGTGTCCAGCCCCAGCGACTGTGCCATGCGCAGCGCCTCAACTCCCTCTGTGGTGAGAGCTTCGCGCCGAGCCAGGCTGGCCGCGACCTTGCCTTCACCCAGGAGCGTCTGACCTCGCTCGACGAGATGTACCTGGATGTTGCGAAGAATGCGCTCAGCCTCCTGTAGCGCTCGGCTGAGCCGTTGCTGCTGCGGCATACGCAGGGCCGCCTCGCTGAGCCCATCCATTGCCTTACGGACTGCGCTCGCCATCGCCGGCGGCGGCTCCTTCTGGAGATTGAGCAGCCACACTCGCTTCTCCCACTCGAGAGCCTCGTCGATCATCGCCAACCTGTCTGCCGCAAGAGCGTCGCCGGGATACACCCCGAGCGCGGCCCGATACCTGTCCGCTGCCTCGGTCCACTGCTCTAGCGCCAAGGCCTGGTCCCCTTCGGTGCGGAACTGGCCTGCGACCGTCAATGCCTGGATCTCCAGCACGGCTTGCTCTGCTGCGTCCCACCGCTCAACCCCTCGGCTCTGGGCAGACTGGATCGCTTCGTCAAAGGCCTGCCGCGCCTCCTCGTATTGACCAGCACGCTGGAGCGACTGGCCCTTGCCGAGACTCACCCGAGCCTCGAACGGGATCCGCGTCTCTGGAATCAGCCCGCGTGCCTGGGCGTCCTGAGCCTTCTGAAGGTAGTCCCGTGCTGCAGCATGACGGGGCCTGACGGCCAGAATCTGCTGCAGAGTCACAATTGCGGCTACATACTCGCCCCCGTAGTACTGCTCGATGGCCCTCCGCAGAGCAGGTGCCGTCGGGTCTGCCTCAATCTCCTCGCCCGGCTCCAGTGCAGCGTCGCGGCTCAAGTTCTCTGGCACAAGAACGTCGTCATCCAGCTCGCCAGCTTCGAAAAGGGGAGTCAGACCCTGCCGTGCCTTCTCCGACAGCTCCGGGTAGACTCGCACAGCGGACCTTACAAGAGCCACTGCTGCGCTGTTCTTGGGATCGTGCCGCAGAAGCCCTACCAAAACATCCAGGGCGTTGCTCGCGTCCACAATGTCGCCGGTCTCGATGCCAATTCGGGCTCGGGACAACTCGCCGTTGGTGTCGCCTTCGCCCTGGATCTTGCTTGACGTGTGGTCGAGTTCAGTCATTCGCTATCTCCTTGTCGTTTGGAATGCAACAGACGACAGGTCAGGGACCTGACATGCAAGGGTAGGGATAGGGACTCGATTCTGGCTGCCTTCTGGACCGTTCACACGGTAGCCGGGGCCCCAACCAGCAACAGCACTTCGCAGGCTTGGTGCAAGCCTGCCACTTAACCGAGAGCAGCGGGGGTTCGGTGAAAGCCCACACGGCTGTGTTCCTCTCCCCTGAGGACACTCGACTTCGCTGAAAGATGGGTGAAGCCGCCCATGCACGAACTGGGAGTTGTCTGCCGTCACCCCAGGCACACGGCTGGGACAATCAAGCCTTCTCAGGAATAATAGGTCAAGGGCGTCACTTTGTCAAATTCACTGGGCCAAACTGTCACTCATGACCCCTGGCCAAGCAAGGGCGTCAGTCGACGTACGGGCTCTACTCACCCCCCACAGCCCACCTCCCCCCCACACTCCGTGCAATACCGCTGCTTCTCCTCCACCGGCGCGCCGCAGCCGGGGCACGCCGGCGCCGGCCGGCCGCCCACCTCCATGGCGTCCTCCCCGCTCTGCACGCGCAGGCGCCTCCCTCCTCCGCCTCCCTCGCCGTGCAGGACAACCACGCCGTCCCCGCCAATGTGCGGCCCATAGTAGTGCTGGTGGATCACCGGCGGCCGGCCCACCTTCAGCCGCACCACAAGCGGCACCGGGCGCTGCGGCCGGCCTTCGGCATCCGCATAGCGCGCCACCACCTCCAGCGTCGCCGACCCCGATTCCGTGGGTACCACCTCGATCGCCTCCATGCGCTCGGCACTCGGCCCCAAGCTGCCCAAAAAGCGCTCCCCGGCCAGGCGGACATGCCCACTGTAGCGCAGCACAATGTCCCGCGCCATCACTTCGGTGCAGTTCGACACACACACCTGCACCTCGTCGGCCTGCCCGATGATCAGCGGCGGCAGGTTGGCGGCCTGCAGGCTCAGCAGCGGCGCCTGACGCTTCCTCGCGTCCAGCAGCAGGCAATGCCGGGCGCGCTCCGGCTGGCCGGCCAGCGTCCAGGCGTCGGCTGCCTCCACCCACCACCTGGCGGCTTGAAGCGGGTCGGAGCAGTGCATCGCCAGCGACTGGTAGCACTGGGCCGCCCGCTCGTACAGGTCCAGCTCCAGGGCCAGCCCTGCCACCAGCTCCAGCCGGCCCGTGTGCTCCGCCGCCCGGAAGGCAGCCTCCGTCTCGCGCGCCTGGGACCAGAGGTCCACGGCCTCCAGCCACCGGGGCGGGTCCGCCTCCTGCGCGCGGCGCGCACCGTCCGCATAGCGGGCCAGGCACCAGCGCAGGGCGTTCAGGTGGCCGTCCTTGTCCACCGCATACAGTGTGCCGTCCACCGACAGCCCCGGCGGCAGGCAGACCGCACTGCCGCTGTAGTATTGCCAGAATAGGCGCCCGCTAACCGCCTCCAGCGCATACAAGTAGCCGTCGTTGGAGCCGACAAAGACCAGGTCACCCCAGGCGACGGGCGAGGTTGCCACAGCGGCGCGCGTGTGGAAGGGCTTCCAGAGCGGCTGCCCCGAAGCGGGATCGAGGGCGTGCACGGTACCGTCCCCCGTCCCGGCGTACAGCCGGCCCCCGTGCAGGAGAGGCCGGCCGACGATTGCGCCCTCCAGCCGGACCGACCACCGCTCGCGTCCGGCGCGGTCCAGAGCCTGCACCCGGCCATAGCTGTCGCCCACGATCACCTGGCCTCGCTCCCCGTCGACACAGGCGGCCGCCAGGATGAGCCCTCCACCTCCGGCCACCCGCTCCGAGCGCCCGGTGCGCAGGTCTAGGGCATAGAGGCAGCCGGATCGGTCACCCACGTACAGGCGGCGCTCCCAGGCAGCCGGCTGGGCCCGCAGGCCATGATCGCAAATAGGCCAGCGGTTCGTGACCCGGGCGCGGGCCGGGTCCACCGCGACGACCTGCCCATGCCCTGGGCGCAGATCCAGGCCGGTGACATCCGTGCTGAGGTAGAGCATCTCTCCCTCGGCCAGCGGCGCGCTGCTCAGCGAGCCGCCGACGTCCAGGCGGTGCACAATGGCACCCGTGGCCAAGTCGAGGCCGTACAGCACGCCGTCCTTGCCCGGCACCCACAGGCGGCCTCCGGCCAGGGCCAGGCCGTCGCCCGGCTTTGCCGGCAGCGCGGCGTCGGCCGTCCAGGCGGTCCGCCCCGTGGCGCGCTCCAGGCACACAACGCCGCCGCCGGTCGTGGCGGCATACACCCGGTCGCCGTCGGCCAGGGGAGCCGTATCAGCCGGCCCGGCGAGGGCAACGCGCCAAATCTCAGGGCGCAGGCTCGACGGGCTGCTGCTCTGCGCAGCGATCCAGCGGCGGACCTGGTCGCCGCACGCCGCACGGGCCTCGTCCATCCGCCGGTCGGCGGCGGCCTCGCGCTCCACCAGGCCGGCCATCTGCTCCTTGGCCGTGACCAGCTCCTCCTTCACGGGCACGTGCGGACGCAGCTCCTCCAGGACCCGGTGATCCAGCAGGCGGCGGCCGGCCGCCTCCGTGCCGGCCAGCGACGCGCGCAGGAAGCACTCCTCGGCCGCCTGCCGCTGCTCGTCCCACACGCGGCAGCGCACGTCAAAGGCCTCCACACCCGTCACCGCCAGGCCCGAACGGCCCAGCAGGTCGGCCTCGTCGCGCAGGTAGCCCTCCAGCACCGTACTCAGCCAGGCACGAAGGCGCGGGTCAGTGTCCAGCTCCATCAGCGTCCGGCCGCGCAGGGCACCGGCCAGGCCGGTGCGCACCGCATCGGCCAGCTGCACCTCCAGGTCAGCTCTGCTCAAGCGCTCCGCATCCCGCACCAGGTCGGTCAGCGCCCGGGCACCGTTCTCAATGCGCAGGACGAGGGAGACCGTCAGCCCGAGCGACGCCCCCTCGGCGCTGTGCAGCCCCGGCACCTCAAATCGCAGGCGCAGCGTGGCGGCAGGAAACACGACCGCTTCGAGCCGGCGGCCGTGCCGTTCCCACTCCTTGGTCCGGATCTCGCCGGGCGGCAGGCAGCCCTCAGAGGCGACGCGGCCGTCCGCCAGCACCACTGCGCACCCCCCCGGCGGGACGGTGCAGGGGAGAAGAGTACGGTGTGCGATCAGGGTATCCGATTCCATCGCTGTCCTCACGGTCTCGCCTTCAGGGCCCTCGCCGCCCTAAGGCACCGCTGGCTGCCAGGCGGGGGCCATCCCGCCTGAGGCGAGCTTGGTGCGAGCCCCGCCGCCGGCGCCGATGACATAGATGTCAGTCATGTCCGAATAGACGATGGTGCTCCCGTCCGGCGACCAGCCAATGCCGGAGATATAGTCCGAGTCTGCCTTGACCAGCTGCCTTTCGCCAGTGCCATCGGGTCGGATGGTGCACAGGACTTCTTGGGAGGAGGTGACCGCCGCGAAGGCGATTTTGGTGCCGTCGGGGGACCACGCGGCAAAGGTGTGGCAGTCTGCTGCGCCCCGCCCCAGCTCCGTCACCCGGCCGGTCTCCACCTCGACGACGCTCAGGCCGCATCCGTTCGCGTCCGCGCCCTGGGGAGTGTACACGATGCGTGCCCCGTCTGGGGACCAGCTTGGCCACAGCCCTTCCACCAGCCAGTGCTGATTGGTGCCGTCGGCATCCATGATCACGATGGCAGAGTTGCCAGGATGCTCGTCGCAGTAGTTGACGACGGCTATGCGCCTTCCGTCCGGGGAAAAGACCGGTCCTCGCGCGCAGAGGCTTGAGGCATTCCAGGTGGTGATGGCCCGCGGGTTGTCCCCATCGGCGTCCATGAGCCAGACATTGCCTGCCCTGACCCAGGCGATCGTCCGGCCGTCGGGCGACCACGAGGGAGTGCCGGCCTCGACATCACTGCCTGTCAGGTCGACCTGGTGGCTGCCGTCGGCGTTCATGACGGCGATGGCTCCCTTTTCGTAGTACTGCGATCGGGCAAAGACGATCTTGCCGTCCACCATGGGATCGGGCGTGGGCTTTGGCGCAGCGCTGGGCGGAAGCTTCGCGGTCGGGGTAGGCGGGACTCCCGCTGGTGTGTGGGCCGGCGTCGAAGACCTTAGGCTGTCCATCACAACCCACGCGAACCCCAGGACCAGGGCCACGGCTGCCGCTGCAAGCAGGATGCGCCTCCAGGGCGGTGCGCCGGTCCTGCTGACCTCCCCTTCCATGCCTTCCGCGCCCTTCCGCGGCTCCCGTGGCCCAACGCCCTCCGCGCCTTCCGCGCCCTTCCGAGGCTCCCGTGGTCCAACGCCTTCCGCGCCCTGCCGCGGCTCCCGTGGTCCAGCGCCTTCCGCGCCCTTTCGCGGCTCCCGTGGTCCAACGCCTTCCGCGCCCTTCCGCGGCTCCCGTGGTCCAGCGCCTTCCGCGCCCTTTCGCGGCTCCCGTGGTCCAACGCCTTCCGCGCCCTTCCGCGGCTCCCGCGGTCCAGTGCCTTCCCCATCCTTCCGCGGCTCCCGTGGCCCAACGCCTTCCGCGTCCTTCCGCACCGTCCGCGGTTCACCTTCCCCCGCCTCCAGCGCCCGAGCCATCTCCCCCGCGCTCTTCCACCGCTCCCACGGGTCCTCCGCCAGCGCCTTCGCCACGACCCCGTCGAGCCACTCCGGCACCTCGGCCCGCAGCGAGGCGGCAGCCGTCCCCGGCCGCACCCGCTTGTAGCGTTGCCCCGTGAGCATCTCGAACAGCGTGCAGCCCAGTGCGAACAGATCCGCGGCCGGGGTCAGTGGCTCCGCGCTGCGGGCCTGCTCCGGCGCCATGTACAGCGGCGTCCCCGGATGCGGCACTGCGGCCATCCGCGAGCGCCCGCTCAGCCCGGGCAGCTGCGCCAGCCCATAGTCGCCCAGGTGCGCGCGTCCCTCCCCATCGAGCAGGATGTTCTCCGGCTTCACGTCGCGGTGCACCGGGGCGGAAGGCAGGCGGTGCAGTCCCTCCAGCGCGCCGAGCACGTCGCGGGCGATCCCGACCGCCCGCTCCACCGGCAGCCCGCCGGGATGCGCGGCAAGCAGACCGGCCAACGAGCCGCCCTCCATGTATTCCATGACCAGGAGCTGGGAGCCGTCCGACTGCGTCTCTAGGGTGAAGGTGCGGACGGTGCCCGGCACGCGGGCGCGCTCCAGTGCGGCACAGAGCGCCACTTCCTGCTGCCATCGGCGGGCAAGGTCGGTCTGGTCGTCGGGCGAGAGGCCGGCCTTGGGCTCCTTGATGGCGACGAGGCGGCCGGCAAAGCCCGGCTCCTCCGCCAGCCAGACACGGGCCATCCCCCCTTCGCCGATCAGGCGCAGAAGGCGGTACTTTCCGTTGAGGATGGTCCTGCCGGCCTGCAGTGGCATGGTTTGGCCTCACCCTATCCGTCTGCTTCGCTGCAGAACCTACGCCTCAGGAGCCCGCCAGGTAGGCACCGCGCTCGATGAAGCAGTTCCGCAGCCCGTTAAGGCCGTTCCTCATCTCCTGCAGCGCGCCCTGCGCCTCCGCCAGCCGGCCGTAGATCACGTGGCTGGACAGCTCATCCGCCTTTTGGGCCAGTTCTTGGCTCTGGGCCAAGAGCTCCTCGTCCAGGTCCATCACGGCGCCCAGCTCGGCATCGGGCACCTGGTCTCGGGCCAGGTAGCGGCTCGCTTGGTAGTTGGCCGCACGCACCTCTCTTTCCTGGAAGCCCTCGACCTGCTGCACAAAGCCGTGGACCTGCACGGCCAGGTCCTTTGCAGCCCCGCCGGGCCCATACCCCTGCTTCCACGCGGCCTCCAGGCTGGCGATGGCCTGCTTCAGGCTCGCCTCGATGCGCGCTCTCACCAGCCGGTCGGCCCGGCGGCGCTGGTCCATGGGCGCCTTGCCGGCTGCCGACCGGTGCTCCTCAGCCTGCCGTTCGGCGCGCCTTGTCCGCAGGCGGATCACCACCTCAGACAGGATGGTGAGGAGCGCCGTCACCAACGACGTGACTGTGGCCCAGAACTGCAGCTGCTGGTGGGGCTCCACGAGATGGGGGGCCAACAGCGCAACCGCCGCCGTTGCCGCAGTCAAGCCCGCGCCGGCGATGCGCAGGATGAAGAGAAGCTGCTTGAGCCATCTCACTTCGTCGCGCTCGGACCGCACGCCCTTCTCGGCAGCCTTGTCGCCCGGGCCCAGGCGGGCCATCAACTGGTGGAAGCGCCGTTCGTTCTGGCTGCGCTCGGCCTCCAGGCTGCGCTCCAGCGCTTTCACCTTCTGGTCCAGCGCCTGGGCGGCGCGTTGGGCACGCTCGGCCGCTCCCTCCGGCCCCTTGTCCACCACCTGCCACAGCAGCTCAACCACGGCCGGGTCGGGCGCGGGCTCGCCGCGGCCGGCCGACCATTCGGCCAGCCGGTGGGCCAGCATGTCGCGGTCCTCCAGCCTCTCAAAGAGCGCCTCGAAGCGCGCATCGCGCTCCGCCCGCGCCGCCTGGCTCAGCGCCAGGAAGAGGCCCCGGTCCTCCTCCAGGGTACGCGGCTGGGCGAGCTGGCTGCCCACCAGGACCAGCCCCAGGTCGGCCAGCGGTGGCGCCAGGGCCGGGCGCAGCGCCTGGGTCAGCTTCAAGTGCAGCTCATCCCTCTCGCGCAGGTCTTCCAGCGCCCAGGCCGCAGCCGGCACCTCCGCCGCTTCCCACAGCCGGCCGGCCAGCGCATCCTCCAAGTCCACCAGCGCAGGGTCGGAGCCTGCCGCAAAGGCGCTCCACCCGCCGAAGAAGCGGCTCGCATCCCTGACTTGGAGGGTAATCGGCCAAACCAGGTCAAAATCGAGGCCGTCGCCGCTGCGCAGGTTTCGGATTCGGAGCCGCAGGTCAAACGGTACGTCCGGCAGCAGCAGCGCGTCCGGCGCAGGCCGCGGCCAATTGCCCAGGTGATGGGCGCCGGCGCCGCGCTGCCCCACGACCTTCTGCCCCTCGACGAGCAGGGCCACGTGCCCTTCCGGCACCTCGATCCGCTTGCGCGCTCCGCCGGGCATAGCCTCGGCCGAGATGAGTTGGATCGTCGCCTCCTCCCTCATCTGCTCTCCTTTCTGCCCATGCACCACAGCGGGCACCCTGCCCCCGCCTCTTCGTGCCCTCCATCCACTCCGCGCGCCCTCGCCGCGGCTCTACGCGCCTCGGCTGCGCCTTTGGGCGTCCCCAAGGCGCGCTCGGGCATTGCGGCCCTCTGGTTCGGCCGTCCCATGCGCCGGCGGGCGCAGGACCTGCTCTATCGCCCAGGCCGGGAAAGGGTCCTCGTGCTCGCAGGTGCCGTACGCCAGGCGAAACCAGCCGGCCTCACCCCAGCCGCTCCCCCAGCTGTTCTTGCACAGCCAGGCCGACTGCCGGTCGTCGTACCCGACGACCGTGACCGCATGATAGCCGACAAGCTCCTCGGACACAGGCCGGTAGACACCGCCCGTGTAGTAGAACAGGTCCTGATAGACGGCCATCGCGCCGACCAGGGGGCCGGTGCGTGCCAGCCAATCCTTGCGCTCCTCGGCAAAGTTGAGCGCTTTCCAGCCGGATATGCGCACCGCCCGCTCGCCCCAGTCGGTGCACGTGGTCCGGCAGGGCATATCCTCGTCCCGGTACCGGAAGCAGGTCTCGTCGGGCACGCCCTGGTTGCGGAGGTAGTCCAGGGCCTCCTCGGGCCACCAACCCTTCGCACACGACGGCCCGGACCCGCAGAAGAAGAGGTGCGCCTCCGAGAGGTCGACGGCGCGCTCCGGGTCTCCGCCGGCATACCGGACCATGCTCTCGACAGCGCCGACCACGGCAAAGGCGACGCACGATCCGCAGGCACCCTGGTCCCGCACCGGTGTCGTCCAGTCCTTCCCCTCCACCGATCGCCAGTCCCAAGCAGGTGGGAACGCACACAGCGGGCAGGTGGCGCCGTCCAGCAGGCCGACCAGGCGCTGCCGGCGCGCCTCGTCGAGCACGAGCCCCAAGCGCCGGCCCTGCTCGCGCAGGGGCAGGTCCGATAGGTTGGTGGGGCCTGCGCGCCAGCGCAGGCCGCGGGCAGCGATCTCGCGCTGGACTTCGGACAGGTCAAGTGCGGCCATGGGGCGGACCTTCCTCGTTCCTGGTTGGGGAGGTTGTACAAGATTGTCTTTTCTTTGTCAGGATTACCCCTCGTTCCCTGCGCGGCACACCAGCAGCGCGTCGGCGCGCACCTAGTACTGCTCCACCGTGACGACCCCCATCGTGATGCTGTTCTCGTCCGTGCGAATCCCCAGCACCGCCAGGCTGCCGGCCTCCAGCCGCTCATTGAGCGCCGCGGTCACGGTCGACTCCACCGTCTCAAACACCGGCTGGACCAGCTCCGGCAGGCCATCGCGAGACACCTGCACAGGACCCACCCGGACGGCCTCGATGTGCACCTGCAGGTCGCCATTCTCCGCACCCAGCCGCACATCGGCCGTCACCGACGGGAGCGACTCAAGGCCGCCCAGCTCAAGCGGACCTCCAAGCGTGGCAACCATCAGGTTCTCCGGCTGAATGTCCAGCGTGATGCTCGTGATCTCCTCGATCTTCCGCTTAGCCAGCTCGTCGGCGACCGCTCGGTTGAGGAACGACTCGCTCAGGCGCACTTCCAGGTCATAGCCCCCGGGGGTGATGCGATTCTCGATCAAGTCGCGCTCCACCGGTCGGATCAGCGTCCATCCCAGCAGCGCCAGGAACGTGACGGCGCCCCCCAGGACGAACCCCACGAACAGCGCCAGGCAGCCCCAGCCCCACGCCTTCTTCTCACGTCTCATGGTTCAACCCCTTTCTGGTGTCCGAGGCAGCAGGCACCCTCGGATCATCGCTGCCACTTCAGCCCAGCACGCACAGTCCCAGGGCGAGCCCCTCGGCTCCCGGCCCGCGCCAAGGGCCCCGCGGCTCGTCGCGCCCGCGCTGCGGGGCGGGCGCGTTCCGAGCACCCGCCCACCCCGCGCCTCGGTCTGTCGGACCTTCTCAGGGCCGTCCGCTAAACGGTGCCACCCTTCTTTTCCCGCAGCATGGCCCGGATCATGCTGATCGCGTTCTCCACCCCCGTCGGCGCCAACCGGCCCGTCTTCAGGATATCCTCAGCCTGGGGGAAGGCTATCGCAACCTCGATCTTCTCTCCGCTCGCCACCGATAGCGCGAACTTTTGCATGCGAGAGATGGACTTTTGCTGGCCATTGATCAGGACTGCAAAGAGACCGCTGGCGTCCGTCTGCGTCGAGACCGATACCACGTCGGAGTAGTGGTACTCCTTCGTCGATTCGGAGTAGGGCAGCCCATCCACAAAGTTGTACTCGCACTGGTAGGCGGCCAGGTGATAGCTCGTTAGGTGGACGACCAGAAAGTCGTACGCCGAAAAGCGGATGATGCCGTCCTGCCCGACCTGGGCCATGGCGCCGGCTCGCGGCCCGATCACCGTAATCGGCTTGTCAGGGTCCCCGACGATCTGCTCCCGGACGATGTCCAGTTTCTGGAGGGCATCGGCTTTGAACCTGGCCGTGTCCTCTGCGAGCCACGCGTCCATCTGGGCGTCGCTGGGCTTGGGCTCTGTCTTGGCCAGCTCCGTCCTGTACTTGGACTGCAGGCCGGTAAGTCCGAGGGCGCCCACCGCGCCGACGAGCAGGCCGCCGAGGATGAGAGCCCCGCCACAGCCGCTGCTGTCCGATGCGAGCGATGCGACCCCGCCGATCAGCATAAGGACTCCCAGCCCGATCATGAGGAATTGCTTGGTGCCATTGGGTTTCTCCGGCGATTTCATAAAGTACTTCGGTACTGCAACCTTGCGTTCTTCGGTAGTAGGCATGCTGCTCTCTCCTTAAGAATGCGTAATCTCCGATAGGGGTGACAGGTTCAGCAAGACGTGAACTGCCGCTTGGGCGATGGCTGCCTCCCTTCTCCCTCGACCGCCGGGTTAGCCGTTCCGGAGCCCGTCGAGAATCGCGTTGCCGGGAGCATCCACATGCGCCAGGATCTCGCGCACGCGCTCTCTCGAAACCGGCCCGCACTGGGCAACAAGCTGCGCCGCGGTGGGAGGGCGCTCGAACATGCGGTTCAGCACGTAGTAGTCCTGCTTCACGATGGCCCACAGCACCCGCGCATGGTGGCACGAGGCATCCAGTCGCAGCGCCATGGCAAGGTGATCCTCGACGGCGTGGATGGCCGCCAGGCTGAGCAGCTTGGGGCGCCGCCCCGAGAGTCCGGCGAGCGCCAGGTAAAAGTGGGTGTCGGCGTCGTCCGCCAGTGCGGCGGCTTCCTGGAAGGCGCCGGCGGCGTCGGAGTAGAGCCGTGCCCTCAGGCACTCCTGGCCCCGGCGCCTCAGCTCGGGCGCCGTCGGAGCCTGGGGCTGCTGTACGATGTGCAGGCTCCCAACCGATCCCGAGATGCTGGTGCCGATATTCGTCGTGCTGTGAACCGACTGGTCGACGTTGCCCCGCACCATGCCAATGTCGCCAATCGACCGGCCGCCGGCCGGCCCCTCCTGCGCGGAACCGGTCGCAGGCTCGAAGCGGGCACCGCAGTCTCCACAGAACCGGGTCTGGGCATCGCATAGCGCACCGCACGCCGGGCAGCGCCGTGCCATCGGCTGCCCGCAGTCGGGACAGAACCGCATCGATCCTTCGTGGCCACATGCAGGACAAACTGGCATCGTTTACCCTCGCCCACGCATGTGCCGGAGCGGCTACGCTCCGGCCTTGAACGCCTCGAACTTTTTCAGGTCCTTTGCCGACACAGAGGGCTGCACCTCGGCCAGCACCTCCTCGAAATCCTGCCGGGTGACGTCGCGCTCCACCCCCTGCTCCACTGCCTCCAGGAAGGGGATCGCGCACGCTTTTCGGCAGACATTCACAATGTCCGCCCCGCTGTAGCCCTCCAGCCGCTCCGCCAGCGCGCCCATGTCGACGTCAGGCGCCAGCGGGCGCCCCTTCAGGCCCAGCTCCACGATGCGCAGCCGCGCCGGCAGGTCGGGCAGCGGCACGTAGATCTTTTCGTCAAAGCGACCCGGGCGCATCACGGCCGGGTCGAGGCTCCACGGCTCATTCGTCGCGCCGACAAAGAGGATGGCGCCGTCGTCCTCGTGCCGGTCAAACCCCTCCAGCTCGGCCAGGAATTGGGGCACCACCCGCTGCATCACCGTAGAGCCGCTGTCCCGCCGCCTCGGCACGAGCGCCTCGACCTCATCCACGAAGATGACGCTCAGCGGCTGGGCGCGGGCCAGCGCAAAGAGCTTGGCGACATTCTGCTCCGCCTCCCCGACCCACTTGCTCATGATCTCCGAAGGCTTCACCGTGAAAAAAGCCGCGTCTACCTCTCCGGCGATGGCGCGCGCGATCAGGGTCTTGCCCGTGCCCGGGGGCCCGTAGAGGAGCAATCCCCCGCCGCGGCGGATGCCGAACCGCGCCGCCTGTTCGGGATGCGTAAAAGGGTAGATCAGCTTGAGCCGGATCTGCTCCTTGACGTCCTCCAGGCCGGCGACGTCGTCAAAACGCGTCGAGGGGCGCTCGGCCACCAGCCAGGGCGATTCCTGCTCCCCTTCGCCGCTGGCTGCCTCCTGCTTTCGGCCCTGCCCGCTCTGCTGGGCCTTGACCGCAGGCGCCAGTGCTTCCGCTCGCGCCCGCAGCTGCCGGGCATACTCCAGCCTCTTCTCGGCCAGCGCCCGGTTGTCGGTCCGGCGCGCAGCCTCCAACATGTATTCGGCTGCTTTCAGAAAGTGGTACTGCGCCTCGCCCGGCTTGCCCGCCTGCTGTGCTGCCAGGCCGTCTTCCATGTGCTCTTGGGCCTTGTCCAGTTGGAATCGCAAGGTTACCTCCAAATGCCCCGTTTCTTCCGCTTCGCCTCAGCCTCCAGCCGGGCGAACCACTCCATGTGGAGATAGTTCGGCGACTGGGGTAGGTGAAAGGCATAGCCGCCGCGGATCATCTCGGCATTCGCGCAGCGCCGGCCCACCCAGACGTAGCGCCACAGCGCACCGTCGGGGTCTTGGTCCAGGCTGTCGGCCTCCAGGCGCACGACCTTTCCTTCCACCAGCCGCCGGTTTTCGGCCCATGCCTCGTCCGCGCCGGCGTCGGGGTGGCCCAGAGCCCCGCGGAGCAGGGGGGCATCGACGCCAATGTAGCGCACCCTTTCTCCCGTCGCCAGGACCAGGCTGCGCCCATCCAGCACTTCGAGGACGACGGGCGGTCCGTCGCCGCTCACCTCCTGGGCAGCCGGCCCAAGCCCGGGCACGCCGGGCGCCGCCTCGCCGCGCGGCCACTCCTCTTCCGGCACCCCCAGGATGCGCAGGACCGCATTCAGATTGGCTTCTCCGCCGGCCGCCGACACGCTCAAAGCAGCCTCGACCAGGTCGGCCCAATCGAGCGCCATGGCCTCCGGCGCGGCGGCACACAGCGATTTCCAGCGCGCTGCGTCTTGCCTCGCCAGGATCAGGCGGTCGATCAGGGCGCGCTGCCGGCCAATCACCTCCAGCAGCCGGGCTTCCTGCTCCGACTCCCGGTCCAGGCCGGCGATCTGGAGGGCGAGGGCATGCTGCTCACGCAGGCTGCGCAGGCCTGCCCCCTCCTGGTCGGCCCTGCTCTTGCGCTCCTCCAGGTCGTCGAGGCGCGAGAGGTGCACCGCAGCCTCCCGCTCCAGGCGGCGTTTCAGGGCAAGCAGCTCGGCAATCGAGGCCGCCGCCAGCCCGGCTCCGCGTGACATGGCACTCATGGCCGGTCTCCTTTCGCCCCAGGATCGGCTAGGCAGGCTTCTCCCGGCCCCTCGTGGCTGGGGGAGGGGGGATGTGCCTAGACGCGCTCCTGGGGCTCCGTCACCCCGAACCTTTCTTCAGCGACTCGTCGATCTGCTTCATCACCGACTCGATCTCCTGGTCAAAGCCCGGCTCGGTCTCCTGCTCTGCCTCTGTCTGGAGCGCAGACATGATCTCGGCCAGCTCGCCCTCGTGCGCCTCGTCGAGGCCGGCCAGCGTGTCGTCGGTCATGTCCATCATGTCGTCCAGGCGGTCCTCCATCTGGTCGGCCCTGGCGAGCGCCATGTCGGCCTGCGCCATGATGCGCGCCATGTCGGCCGGGTCGGCACTGATCACCATCGACTTGGCCATCGCGTCAAACGCGTGCATGAACTCCGATCCGGCCCGCGCCTGGTCGCGCTGCGCCTCAAATAGCTCAAAGGTGACCATCAGCCTCTCCCACCGGTTGACATCCTGGCGGGTGGCGGCGATCGCCTTGGCAATCTTGGTGAACGTGGGCCGGTCGCCCAGGCGGTAGGCACGCTTGGCCAGCTCCCAGTATTGGCGGAGGCGCTTCTTCTGGGTTTCCACGTGGCGCGCGATCTGGCGCTTCCCCTGCTTCGCCTCTGCGCGCCGCTCGAACTCCTTGCGCTGTTTGCGCCGCTCAAGAAAGTCCATCTTCCTCCCCTTCTTCAGATCTAGCCCTGGGCTGCACGCCAGGCCGTCAGGCGCTCCAGCTCGGCCGCTCCGGTAGCCGGCTGCACGCGGCCGAGGGCAGAGTCCCAGTCGGCCGCCGTCAGCGGGGTCGCCTTCAGCTGGTAGCCTTCCAGCGCCTCTTTCCCCTTGTCAGCCACCTCCAGGAGGCTGGGGTTGGCGCGCACGATCATGCGCGCGATCGCTTCCTGGCTCGCCTGCGCAATCTCGCGCCCCGAGTAGCCCTCCGTCCGCTTGACCAGCTCGCGCATCGCCACCTCGCTCGTGTGGCCCGCCTTGCCGACCTGCAGCTCCAGGATGGCCTTGCGCGCGTCGGCATCGGGCAGGGGCACATAGATCAGCTTGGCGCCAAAGCGGCTGAGGACCGCGCTGTCGATGAGCCACGGCACGTTGGTGGCGCCGATGGTCATCACGTACGGCGCGTCCTCGCCCTTCTTGCCCAGCCCGTCCAGCTCAGAAAGCAGCGTCGACAGGATGCGCCGCTCGGCCCCACTGTCGCTGGAGCCCCGCGGGGGCGTCAGCGCGTCGAACTCGTCCAGGAAGACCACAGCCGGCGCCTGGCGCTCGGCCACCCGGAAAAGCGCGCTGACCAGCTTGGACGACTCGCCGAACCACTTGGAGAGCATGTCGCTGACCTTGACGTTGAAAAAGGTCGCGTCCAGCTCGTTCGAAGCCGCCGCTGCGAGCAGCGTCTTGCCGGTGCCCGGCGGCCCGTAGAGCAAGACCTGGCGGGCCGGCCCCAGGCGCACCCCTTCTGGTCGCCTGGCGAGGGCCAGCGCATAGGCGGCCTGGATCTCGCGCTTGGTCTCTTCCAGGCCCCCAATGTCGTCCCACTTCACCTGCGAGCGGTGGATCAGGGCTATGACGTCGTCCTCGTAGGTGTCCGTCCCGCCCGCCTCAGCCGACTGCGTCGATACGCTACCGGCCTCGATCTTGTCGGCCAGCTCGGCATACTGCAGCGCTCGCTGCGCGCGCTGCTGCTTGATCTGCTTGTTGGCCCCGTACTGGGCGTACTGGCGCATCAGCTCGGCGCAGCGGCGGTACGCCGCCGCTGCCTCCACGCCGCGCGAAGCCTCCCAGAAAGCCTTGGCCTCGGCCTCTGCCTTCTGGAAGCGGGCATAGATCTGCCCACTCAAGTCCACTGCCATGGCGTCACCTCCCGGCGGGATGGGTCCCCCTCAAGGGACTAGTTCTCGTCCTCCGGTGCCTCCGCCTCGCCGGTCGAGGGCTCCAGGTCGGGCACGCTGGCCTCCGACTCCTGTTCCTGCTGCCAGCGCGCAACGATGCCGGCCACGTCCGCGTCCTCTTCGCTGGTCTTGACCCCCGCCTCGCCTTCATCCAGCACGCCCAGGAGCTGCTCGAGCTTCTCCAGTTGCAGGCTGCCGTCGATCGTGGCCGAGTCGACGTAGGCCTGCAGCTCCGCCGTGTCCATCCGGCTGATGATATCGCCCAGCGGCGTGTTCGCCAGCACCCGCGCGTTCTCCTTCAGGAAGATAAAGCCGTTGACCACGCGCTGCTGCTTGGCGAGGACCGCGAGCGTCCGGTCGTGGTGCTTAGCCTGCGACTCGAGATCGAGCATCTGCTGGGCCAGGATGCGCTGCTTGCGCGCCTGGCGCTCGGCGCGGCCGTCCGTATCGAGCTTCGCCTTCTGCTTCTCGATGTCGTCGATCTGGCGCAGGATGCGAGCCTGCTCATACTCCAGCTGCGCCCGGGCCTTCCTGAGCTCATCGGCATCCAGGTCGGCTAGCTTCTCCTTCCGAGAAAAGAACCCCTTGACTGTGTCCAGCAATGCCATTTCGTCCTCCTATGGGCTAGATATGGTGGGGGGCCACCCCCCAAGGTTTAGACGGACCTCCGCAGGAGCAGCCGGTCCCGTTGGTCAATCTCCTCAACCCGGTACTCGCCGCGCGCCGCCAGGCGTCCAAACGCCTCCGCCACGTCGGACGGCGATACCTTCTCCCGTTCCACCAGCTCGCTCATCAACACCCCGCTCCGGCCCGCATCGAAAAGGGCCTCCGCCGCGTCAATGACCCGCTGGACGACATCGATGCCCATCTCGGCCGAGTAAAGCTCGGCCAGGCCGTCCAACCGCTGATCCGTAGTGTTGTATGTGAGGCGGTCGCAGGTCAGGTCCACCAGGACCGGCGCCAGCAGCCGGTGGAAGAAGGGACGCTGCCCACTCCGGCCGCCCACGATCAGCTCCGACGCCTCTGTCTCCCAGCCGGCGGTCGCCGCCAGGCCCAGCACGACCAGGCTGCTTTCCTTCTCGGCGCGCTCCATGGCTTGCCCCAGCTGCTCAAACAGCTGCGTGTGGCTGGACGCCTCCGTCACAAAGCCCTGGCGCAGGTGGGCAGCCAGGTCGGAGTAGACCAACAGCTCGAGCATCAGCCCCTTGGCAACGCGGTACGTGATCCGCGGGTTCGTCGGCAGCGGGCCGACGGCATCCTTCATCGAGTCGATGGTCGCCTCGCGGATCCGGTCGAGCTGCTGTACGCGCGTCTCGATGGCGTCCCAGTTTGCCACGCGCAGCATGCGGCGGGTTGTGGGGTGGGGCAGCGCGGCCTGCTCGCGGATCTTGGCTTCCACCCGGCTCAGGTACAGTATCTCGCGCTGATAGGCCTGGTCCGACGTCAGGAGCGAAGCGATGGCGCCCTTCTGAAGCTGGGCCCGGGCCATCGCCAGCCGCTCGTCGCGGCTGCGCACGTGCAGCCGGCAGCGGTGATCCGGGTCGGCCTCCCAGCACGTGCGGCAGATCGGCTCCTCGCACTCCTCGTTGTCGCACGGACCCTCGATCTCGTAAGGGGCCAGGAGTCGAAGGCAGCGCCCGCACTTGATGGGCACCGTCGCAGAGGCCTGGCGCACCAACACCTGGCGTTGGCGTTCATAGTACGCCTCCACCTCCTGCTTGGGGATGCGGTACACGCCGCCCACTTTTCCGGCCGGGATCTCGGCCTGCTGCACCAGGCGGTAGATGGTCTTATAGTCCACCCCCAGGTAGTCCGCCACCTCCTTGATGCTCAGGTACTCTTTCATCAGCCAATCCTTTCGGCTTTGCCACTTGCCCAATTATACCAGAAGTGCAAAATCTTGTCAAAACTACCTAGGCTTTCCGCGGCCCTCTCAAGGACCTCGCACTCGCCGGCCAGGCCGGACCTAGCTGCTGCCGGAGGGCTTGCGCCCTCGAACGCGCCTGGGCTCCTGGGTCGACTTGCACGCCGGGCACTCCACCCCCAGCTCCTCCCGGTCAAAGCCGCAGACCTGGCAGCGATAGAGCCACACCAGCTCCCTCTGCTTGGCATAGCCCACGCCCAGGCCGGCCAGCACCAGCAGCAGCAGCCCGCCCAGCACGCCGCCGACGACGGCCGGCCGCTTCCACAGGGGCAGGGGCGGCGGTGGCGTGGTGATGGTCGCCTTATCCGAGGCCGTCCGGCCGTCCGGCAGGGTCACCCACACCTGCACCGTGTGGCCCATGCCGTCGTTCGCGAGCGCGCTCTGGTAGGCGAGGGAAAAGCGTCCGCCCCCCGTCGCCGCAAGCTCGCCCGGGGCTGCCACCGCGACACCGTCTTCTGTCAGGGCCAGGTCGGAGGCAGCCAGCCTCTCGACCGGCATGCCCAGCTCGTCCAGCACCGTCAAGTCGAGCCGGACGGCGGGGAAAGCGGCCGCGTCGACCGCGCCGACCGTGAGGGTGAGAGCGGGGAGGGGCGGAGGCACTGGGCTGGTGAAGGAGGCCTCGTCGAACGCACTCAGGCCGTCTGGCAGGGTGATCTGGAGCAGGATGGTGTGCTCCTTCCCGTCGAGGCCCAGCCCGGTGTCGCACGTGATGCGCAGCACCCCTCCTTCGCCCACCTCCAGGGCGGAGATGGGCCAGCTTTGGCCGCTGTCCATCTCCTGAACCGTGACGTTGCCGGACACGAGCCCGGCCACGGGCGTGCCCCGGTCGTCCCGGGCGCTGACCTCCAGGACCAGGTCCGGCAGCCCGGAGACGTCGATCCGGTCGACGTCCACGATCAGGACGACGAGGGTCGGCGGAGCATTGGGCGCGGCAAAAGTCGCCTGGTGGAAACCGGTGTGCCCGCCGGCGCGCGCTGCGATCTGCACGACATGCTCCTTGCCGTCGGCCGGCACTTCGCTCCGGTAGGTCAGGCGCACCTGCTGCCGCAATTGGCCGGCGACCGCCTGGAAGAGGGAGTCGAGCTGCGCCGGATCGGGCGCCAGCCGGTACGTGCCCCCCGTCTCGCGGGCCAGGCGCTCCAGGTAAGACACATTCAGGTCCGCGCTCTTCAGCCCGATGCTAAAGACCGGCACATTGGCCAGATTGGCCTCGCGGATGGCCGAATCCTCGTTGGCGACCTGGCTGCCCGACTTGCCGTTGTCCCCCTTGCGCTCCTTCCCGTCGGTAAGGAGCACCACAGCGCGCCGGCCCTCCGGCTCGGCCGCCGCCCATCGGACCGCCTTGTAGGCCGCATCGTACAGGGGGGTCCATCCGCCCGGCTTCAGGCCGTCGATCAAGGCATACAGGGGGGCAAAGTCGCCGGTGATGGGGTGCTCCCGGTCGGGGTCCACGCCCGGGTCCAGGTCGATGGTGTTGGAGAAGGCAATCACGCCCGCGCGGCCGCCCCCATACTCGAGCTGCTTGAGGAGGTTGGCGGCTGCCTCCTTCGCCCGCGCCAGGGGCGTGCCGGTCATGCTCCCGCTAATGTCCAGGACCACAACCACCGACATCGGGAACTCCTCGTTCTGTCGCCGGTCCGGGCGGCCGACGAGGGCCAGCGGCTGAGGGTTGCCGTCCTCGGTCACCATGAACTCGACCTGCTCAAGGTCGGCGACGGGCACTCCATACTGGTTGCGCACCGTGACGTCGACCTGCACGTTGGGGAAAGACGCCGTATCCACGGCGTCGACGCTCACATACAGGTCGCCCTGCGCGCGGGCCGGCACCGCCGGCAAGAGCAGAAGACAGAGCAAGGCCAGGGCAAGGAGCTTTTTCATCGGCACGTTTCCTTTCGCATTCCAAATTGCCCAGTCTTTACCCAGTTTACCACAAGTTACCCAGACTTGTCAAATCTGCCCGCGTTTGATGCGCACGCACTCCGATACGCTCACGCCGGCCTCTCCTCCAGCGCCGTCCCACAATCGGGGCAGTAGCGGTGCCCCAGGTCCTCGATCGGCAGGTTGCAGCGCGGACAGCGGCGCACGGGCGCACCTTCACCCCGCACCTGCACCCGCTCCCCCTCGCACGACATAACGACCCCACCCCGATTGACTTCGACACGGTCGCCCACCGGCCCGCCCTGCGGCGCCGGCCGCGCGCCCCGCTCCCCCTTGTTGATCTCGACTCTGTCGCCGGCCTGCCCGCCCGACTGCACCTGGTGCCCGCCGAACTTGTCCCTCACCACATCGCCGTGGATGTTGATGCTCAACGGCGTCCGGCCGTCCAGCAGCCCGGCCAGCCCCCCCGCCTTCTCCACATGCACCGACATCGACATCGACACTTCGTAGCCGTGTCCGGCAATGTCCTCGTACGCCACGACGATCTCCAGCGGCACCGCCGGGCCCCACTCCTCCTTCTGCGGGCGCGCCCTCAGCACCAGCGACGCCGCGGGCTCGCCCGGGCCCAGGCTGTCTATAGTCGTGCGCCCGCCGACGTCAAAGCGGCCGCGCAGCTCGACGCTGATGCGGCCGGCCCGGCCAAAGCCGGCATTCCTCACGCGCAGCACCAGGTCATTCCATGTGTACTCCTCGAACACGGATCGCGCTTCTCCCTCGACGGCGATGTCGGGCAGGTGGCGATGCCGTTTCACCTCCCAGCGGCACGCCGCCTCCCGGCCAGTCTCAAAGAGTCCGGAAAAGATCGCGGCCGCCTGCTCGTACAGCGCCGCGGCCCGCGCGGGGTCGGCAGGCTGGGCGTGCGCGGCCTGCTCTGCGGCGCGCTCGTACGCCTCTGCCGCACCCATCTGTTCGCCCATGCGCTCCAGGATGCGGGCCCGCTCCTCGTGCTCGCCCAGCGTGGAGGCCAACTCGGCCGCCTTGTCCCAGTGCTCCAGCTGCAGCCGCAGCCGGAGCGCATCGCGGTCCAGGTGCGCCTCCTCGTACAGCTCGGCGGCGCGCTCCAACCGGCCATGCTCGTCCAGGATACGGGCCGCCTCGTCCGGCTTCGCCTCGCGGAGCAGTGTCTCAACCTCCTGCTCCCAGGCGCCCAGCGATCGGTAGATCGGGCGCGCCAAATCCGGGCGACCTGCTTTCCGGTAGAGGTCGGCCGCCCTGGGGCGGTCGCCGGCACGGTCGTAGAGCTCCGCCGCCCGCTCCAGCGCACCCTCCTTCTCGTACAGGCGCGCCGCCTGCAGCGGCTCGTTGGCCTGCACCAGCACGCCGGCCAACCCCAGGTCGTCGCCCGCCTGCACGTACAATTCCCGCGCGCGCCGCAGGTCCCCGTGCGCTGCCCACTCAGCAGCCGCCGGGCCGGCCTGCTCGGCCCGCTCATAGAGCAGGGCAGCCTCCCGGTGCAGGCCCAGCTTATCTCCATAGACCGACGCGGCCCGCGCCAGGTCACCCCGCAGGGCAAAGGCAACCGCCGCCTCTGCGCAGCGGCCCGCCGCTGCGAGCTCCTCCGCCGAGGGCATCTCCTCCTTGGCAGGCGCTCGCCAGCGGACAGAGCGTACCAACCCGTCTCGTCCGCCGAAAATGACCCAGTCACCGGTCACTTGCGGCTGGGCAACCACCCGCGAGCCCGTCTCCATGCGCCACACCTCTTCCCCGGACGCCTCTTCGACGGCGTAGAGCACGCCGTCGTCCGCTCCGAAGAAGACGAGCCCGCCGGCAACGGCCGGGGCCGGTTGGACATGTTTCCCGGCGTAGGCGCGCCAAAGCTCGCGGCCGTCGGCCGCGTCCAGCGCCAACAGGGCATACGTCTTCTCCCGCCGGCCCTCCATCTCCCGGGAGACCCGGCTTCCGGCCAGGACCCTCTCTCCGGCAGCCAGCGGCGGCGAGGTAAAGCCGCCCTCCCGCTCTCCGGTCACCTTCCAGCGCAGGCGGCCGCTCTGCAGGTCGACCGCGTACAGCCAACCGTCCCACGCCGTGGCATACGCCGTGCCGCCCGAGAGGCAGGGCTGCGAGGCGAACCATCCGCCTCCGGCCACGCGCCAGCGCTCGGCACCCGTCTCGGCGTCGTACGCCACCAGCTCCTCGCGCCGCCCGCCGGCGCACACGATCCCCTCCGCCACGGCCGGCGCCGCCGGCGACCACGCAGGGTGCTTCACGCTCCAGCGAGCGGCGCCGCTGGCAGCGTCCAGGGCATGCAGCAGGCCGTCGCTCGAGGCAAAATACACGACCCCACCCGCCACCGCCGCCGCCGACAGGCTGTGGGCCTGCGTCGGGCAGCTCCACAGCTCCTCGCCCGTCCGCACGTCGAGTGCCAGGAGCGGCTTGCCGGACGACGGGATGGGGCGCACGTCCTCGCAGCCCACGAAGAGCCGCTCCCCATCAGACGCGAGTCCGTGGGCCATGCAGGACGCCGGTGCCGACCTTTCCCAGGCCAGCGTGCCCGACTCGACGTGCAGCGCGAGCAGCGTGCCCGTCTCGGTGCCCAGCAGGTAGAGGCCCGCCGCCAATGCCGGCTGGCAGGCCGGCCGGATCAGGCGCGTGCCGGTGTCCGCGCACCAGGCCGCCTGCCCGGCACGGTCCACCGCGACCGGCCGCTGCCAGCCGCAGCCCGCGCAGCCCGGCTCATCGAGGATCAGCTCACCACAGGTGGGACAGAAGATGGTTCGTCGCATTGTCTAGACTCGATCGTGGGTTGGGCAGGAGCCACCAGATTGCAACATGGAAGATGACAAGCCGCCGCGGCCGACCTCCTCCAAGATCTGGTACCTACCGAGCGTTCTCGTGTCAGGCATCACATGGTTCCTCCGGGTCCGACTCGATCATCTGGGCTTCGGTCGCATCACACCCCACCGCATCCACTGAGCTGCCAGCCACCTATTCAGTGAGTGACCACACACAGAAACTGTCATAGCGCGTACTCCTCCCATCGATCTCGAATCCCTCTTTGATACCGTTGGCTACCCACACTACATCAGCGGCGGACGTGCCCGATAGATCCCAGGATGTCACAAAGCGGTTGTTCACCCATAGCTGACCTTCATCGCCCAGCACTATGAGGCGCAGGACGTTGCTCTCATCGGCTATTGTCTCCAGATATGGCGCCTCCCCACAGACCTCTATTCGTCGGGGCCCCGAGTTGTGACACCACTGCCCCGTGGATGTCACCCTTGCGTAGTAGTGCCCTCGAAACACAAAGCCGTAATCCCACAGACCCTCAGTCGGAGGGAAAGGGTTGTAGAACCTCGCTTCGGCAGCGAAATCGGTTACCGACACGTCCGCGATATCGCCATGGATAAGGTCATCGTCCTCTTGCACCAGAACTCCAGTAAACGGCCCAACCTCCTTGTGGGCAATTTGTGCTGCGACAGTCGCCACAGCTCCTGCCCGCGCGGTAGCCGTCTTCGTCGCCTCCCGGTGTGCTGCCTGCGCTTGGGCGGTTGACATGGCATTCTGGCGAGTCGCCTCTGCCTGGGCCGTGGATGTTGCCCCTTGGGCGGTCGCCTCTGCCTGGACCACAGCCGTTTCCGTTTGGTAAGCAGTATTCGCCTGGGCCGTTGCTGCTCGCCGCGATGCCTCTGCTTCGGTAGTCGTAGCAGACTGAGTGGTCCCTATGCGCACCGCCCACGCCGTCTCCTGCGCCTGCGCTGTCGCCGTGCGCTGCGCGTCAGTCGCTCGGGTTTGCGCCTTGGCCTGCAGGGTCAGCGCCCACGCGACCCGTTCTCTCTCCGAGGCCGCTTGCCGCGAGGCCAACACAGCCGCCACAACGACCACCGCAACCAGCAGGAGCCCTCCGGCTGCCAAGACCCAAACAGGCAGCCTGCGGCGTTTGACGGCAGGCTGTTCATCCTCGCGCGCCTCCTGCTGTGCCTTCAGTCTTTGAGACTCCTCAACTTCTCGACGGGCTCGTTTCTCAGCTTCGCGCCTGGCCTTCGCCTCAGCTTCAAGCCGGGTGCGCTCCTCATCGTCTCGGCGAGCCTTCGTTCCTGCCTCGCGTCGGGATCGTTCCTGGGCCTCGCGCTGCACCCGCAGCTCGGCTTCCCTGCGAGCCCGCTCCTCTGCCTCACGCCGGGCCAGATCCTCGGACTCCTGCTGCGCTCGCTGCTCTGCTTCGACGCGAGCACGCTCCGCAGCCTCCTCCGTCGCAGCCGCCTCCCGCACCCGCTCCAGGAACGCCTTCGCCTCCCCATCCTCCGGCGCCGCCGCCAGCCAACGCCCCGCGGCCATCCGCGCCGCGCTCAGCTCCCCCGCCGCCAGCGCCACCTCCGCCTCCGCACGCCACTGCCCCGCCACCGCCGCACGCTCCGCCGCCTCCCGCTCCGCCTGCGCGCGCGCCTCCAGGTCGTTCAGCGCGTGCCACAGCGCCGTCGCACTCGAATAACGCGCCCCCGGCTCCCGCGCCAGTGCCTTCCCGAGCACCTCTGCCACCCCGACCGGCACACCCTCCGGCCACGCTTGCGGGAGAACCGGCCCCCGATCGTGCGCGCGCATCGCCTGTATCGGCGTCGCACCCGTGAAGAGCACCTGCCCGGTGAGCATCTCGAAGGCGATGCATCCCAGCGCATAGATGTCCGCCGCCGGCGTCGCGGCGTCCAGCTCCCACACCTCCGGCGCGATGTAGGCCGGCGTCCCCAGGATGCCGCCGCTCAGGCTCAGGCTCTGGGAGCTGCCTCCCATCAGCCGTGCGAAGCCAAAGTCGCTCAAGAGGGGCCCCCGCTCGGGGTCGAGCAGGATGTTCGAGGGCTTCAGGTCGCGGTGCACCACCTTCTGGGCGTGGGCATAGTCCAGCGCCTCGCACACCGGTCGCAGGAGGTCGAGGGCCTCCGTCCACGGGATCCGCTCACGCTCCGCGGTGGCCCTGCCCAGGTCCGAGCCAAGCGCCAGCTCCATGGCGATAAAGAGGCGGCCGTCGGCGTTGCCCACCTCGTACACCGTGACGATGTGGGGATGGCGCAGGTTGGCGATGGCCCGTGCCTCGCGCAGGAAGCGCGCGACGAATCCGGGGTCGACGAGGAGCTGCGGGTGGAGGACCTTGAGCGCCTCTTCCCTGTCCAGCGAAGTATTGAGCGCGCGGTATACTGTGGCAAAGCCGCCGCGCCCCAGCTCCTCCAGGAGTTGGTACTTACCCAGTGTCTCGACGTCAGGTGTCACCGGTCTGTCCTTTCAGGTGTATCGGGCTAGTTCAGAGGTCTTCGCCTATCGTGAGCCTACCTCGATGCAACTATTGTCCCGAGGCACCCAAGATTATCGCAACGACGATCACGATTGCAGCCAGTAGTACCCACAGCCACGATGCTTCGGCCGGATCGGCCTCGGTCTCGACGGGCTTAGTCTCAACCACGGCACCTCCTTCCGCCTTTCCTGCATGCGCGCGTGTCACAGCAAGCGCTGGGCCCTCCGCCTGAGTCACAGAATCCAGAGGGCTCTGTGACACCCCACGATCGAGCTCCATAGCCAGCCACCGCTGGACCATCTCGAAATCCGCCGTGCTCAGGCTGCCAGCAGCGTTCTGCAGTTGCTCGGCGCGGCGCGCCAGATGCCTCGCGCGAGGCGCCAGGCGGTCCGCCTCCAGCCGAAGACCGTCACGCTCGCGCCCAGCCTGCTCTTGACCGTCAATAGCCTTCCTGAGCGTGCGCGCCGCCTCGGCCCGCGCAGCTTCTAGCCGGCTGCTCTTGGCCTCCAGCTCGGCCAAGCGTGCCGCCACGCCGGCCTTTTCCTCGTCCAGCGCCTTCTGATCCGCTGCCAGCGCGGACCGCTTCTCCTCGATCTCCGCCGCCAGCCGGCGCCGCTTCTCGAGCTTCTCCTGCGCCTCCTGGAGCAGGCGGGCACCCTCACCGCTCTCCGGCGCCAGCTCCAGCACTCCCTTGGCACCTGCCGCTGCCTCCTCAAAGCGTCCGGCCTTCAGCTCCTGCCGCACCTCGCCCAGCAGCCGCGCCGCCTCCTTGGCAGCCCGTTCCTTGACCGCCGCCGTCTGCAGCGCCGCCAGCCCCGCCACCAGCTCCCGCACCCGCCCATAGCGCTGCGCAGGGTCCCGCGCCACGGCGCGGGCCAGCACGGGGCCAATCTCGGCCGGCACATCCGCCGGCCACTGCGCCGGCAGCACCGCCCCCCGGTCGTGCGCGCGCATCACGGCCATCGGCGTCTCACCGCCGAACAGCACCCGCCCGGTCAGCATCTCGCACACCACGCACGCCAGCGAGTAGACGTCCGTTGCCGGCGTCGCCTGGGCTCCGTCCCAGATCTCGGGCGCGATGTAGGCCGGCGTGCCGACGATCCCGCCGCTCACCGACTGCGTCAGGCTCGACGTGCCGACCAGGCGCGCGAACCCAAAGTCGCTCAGCATCGCTCCGCTCCGCGGGTCGAGCAGGATGTTGTGCGGCTTGATGTCACGGTGGACGATGCCCTGGTCGTGGGCATACTCGAGAGCGTCGCTCACCTGTCGCAGCAGTTCAAGCGTCTGACCCCAGGGAATGCGGGGCTCGGCCTGCAGCCGGTGGGCCAGACTCTTGCCGCGCACCAGGCGCATCGCAATGTACAGGCGCTCCTGGGTGGAGCCCACCTCGTAAATGGGTACAATGTGCGGGTGCTCGAGGCCGGCTGCCGCCCGCCCCTCCTGCTCAAACCGCGCGACAAACGCCTCGTCGCGCATCAGGAGCGGATCGAGCAGCTTGAGTGCCACCTCGCGTCCGAGCGTCGTGTCCCGTGCTCGGTACACCGTCGCAAAGCCACCGTGGCCTATCTCTTCGAGGATCTCGTACCTACCCAGCATGTCGTTCACCGGTGTCATGCATTCACTCCAAGGTCAGAAAGGCATCCAATACACGGAAAGCGCGAGGGGGATGCGGCCCTCCTGCAGCCCCCGGCACCAGCTGCAACGGTCTCCTCGATTGCAGCCCCAAAGTCACCACCATCGGGGGCACCACAACAGAAGCGCCCCCGGCCGCCTCCGGAAGCAGCGCTCACGTTTGGCCCCTCAGCCATGCCTTCACCGCCGGGCGGAGGAGGTACACCATGGCCCACATGCTGAACAGCAGCAGCTCCCCGGCCGTAACCAGAAAGGGCCACCAGAGTCCACGCTGCAAGGAGCTGACCAGACAGATCAGGGGCAAGGCTGGAAGCACGACGAGGCTCCCCGCCCAGGCCCAGTTCTGGCGCTTCAGCAGCCCAATCGCCAGGGGCAGCCCCACCAGGCTCACGGCCAGGGCGACCGCAATCGGCCAGATGCCGGCAGGCTGGGGGGCAGCGCCGTTGCGGCCCATCTCCTGCTGCAGGCCGCGGCCGAGCAATAGGGCGGCAGCCCACCCAACAGCGAACAGGATCCACGCGACAATAAGCCAGAGCACCATCATCTATCCTGCACCTTACCTATTGGCCGGTACCGCGTCTATAATGTCCGAAGCAAGAGGCTGACCAACTCAAACCATCCGTAGCCCATCCCCGCCGCCTCGACCAGCAGCGCACAGGCCAGGGCAGCGGCGCGAGCCCGGCTCCTGCCCTCCGCCACCGCCCCAGCCGTCGCTTCCGTCCCAATGGGCGATTCCACTTCTCTCTCTCCGGCCTCGCCCGAGGACAGCACTTCTTTCGCGCCGTTCCGTGCCTTCCGCGATCCAGGGTCGGCCTCCCTTGCAGCGCTCCCTTCCGCGCCCTCCGCCTCGTTCCGCGCGTTCCGTGGTCCAGGGCCCTCTGCCGCCGCGCGTACCCTGTCCAGGAAAGCCTGCCCTTCCTGTGCCAGCGCGGCCCACTGGCGGGCCGCCCGCTCAGCCCCCAGCAGGTCCCCCTCCTGCCAGGCCGCTTCGGCTGCCTCCCGCCACAGCGCTGCCTGCCGCGCCCGCGCTGCCTGCTCCTGACCCTGGAGCGCTGACATCTCCAGCGCGGCCAAATCCCGGTAGTTGGGCGACTCGGCGCGGATCTGCCCCGCCAGGGTCAATGCCTGGGACCACTCCCGGGCGGCCACTGCCGCCTGCAGCGCGGCGTACGGCCCCGCCAGCCGGTCATCCTGCAGCGCCGCCAGCGCAGCGGCCAAATCCCCGGCTCGCTCGTAGCGCGCCCTGGGGTCCTGGGCAAGCGCCGTCTGAAGCACGTCGGACAGCCCCTCCGGAACACCGCCAGGCCAGCTCCCCGGCAGCACCAGCGGCTGGAAATGGGCACGCATGACCGAAGGCGTCGTGTCTCCCTTGAACAGGTGCTGGCCTACCACCATTTCGTAGACGATGCATCCCAGGGCATAGACGTCCGTCTGCGCTGAGGCCGGCTGGCCTTCCCACACCTCCGGAGCGATGTACTGCGGCGTGCCCACAACACCGCCGCCCACGCTCACACTAAAGCTGCTTTCGGCCACCATGCGGGCGAAGCCAAAGTCCGTCAGCTGCGCACCGCGCTCCGGGTCCAGCAGCACGTTGGCCGCTTTCAGGTCCCGGTGGATCACCCCCAGCGCATGGGCATAGTCGAGCGCTTCGGCCATCTCGTCCACCAGGCGTACCACTTCCGGCCACGGAAGCGGCCCCCGGGCCGCAATGCGCTCGGCCAGGTTGCCGCCCTTGACCAGGCGCTCGACGATGTAGAGCGCCCAGTCCGACTGGCCGATCTCGTGCACGGTGACGATGTGCGGGTGGTCGAGCTGCGCGATGACCTGCGCCTCGCGTCGGAAGCGCGCCACCCAGGCCGGCTCGCGCATCAGGAGTGGGTCGAGCACCTTGATAGCGACCTCGCGCCCCAGGTCAGGGTCCAGCGCGCGGTAGACCGTGCCGAACCCACCACGGCCTACCTCTTCGAGGATCTGGTACTTGCCGAGTGTCCACCTTTCTGATGGCATAGATAGCACCCACCCTCAGCCTGATGGAATGTCTCCCGGATTACCGGGCGGCTTCCTTTGATGAGTTGCCAATACCGGGTCTTTCCGCCCGCGAGGCAGCTCGCTCAGATTACGGATTGTCTTTCTCATACCAGGGACACGATGCCGGCTGAAGCTGGTCCACTCCGCTGTAGGGCGCGACCCACAGGGCAATCACGAGCGCGCGCCCCTTCTGCACCACCAGGGACTCGAATCCGTCGCAGTTGATCGATCCCCCTCTCTTCGAGTCCCAGCCTATCAGCAGAAGCTCTGGCAAGTCGGCAACCCTTGCTCGGAGGGTGTACGTGCCGGGCGCCAGCTCTACCGCCAGCGTTTGTTCTTTCCACTTGGGCACCTCGTACGTCTTGCCTGTTTGGTCGATCGTCACGGTCAGCACTCGATCCGTGTAGTTCACGATCCCCACGGCGCCGTTTGAGGGGCTGAAGGGTCCTCGCCCTTTCCAATACCAGGTTCCGGCCGCCGGCGTGGCTTTGGAAGCCGCTCCGGCTGCGGGCGTGGGGCCGCCGACCGGCGCAGCGTCGAGCGACCGGACGGAGAACCCCTCATAGCGAGTTGTCTTGCCGTTGATCTCATCGCCGCTTGCGATGCCCGTGGCCGCTTGGACCCCGCCGGACATTGTCAGGCCCGATAGGTCCAGTGAGGCGACAAAGCGGTCGTTGACCCAGAACAGCCCCTTCTTGTCGATTACCACCAAACGAAGTAGGTTACTCGCGTCGGCTCCTGTATACAGCTCGGCTACAGGCCCGCACACGGCATCTCCCCAGGAGCCCTCCAGTTTCAGAACGTGACACCACTGCCCTGACGATCGCACCCTCACAGCATGATGCTGCCACTGGCCGTCAAGATAGCGCGCGCGGAATAGGAAGCCAAAATCCCAGGTTCCCTCGGTCAACGGATAGGGGTTGTAGAACCTCGCCTCGGCGACAAAGTTGGTCAAGTCAAGGCCGGGATCGTAGGTCTCGATGTAGCCATCCTCCTGGTGCTGCAGCGATCCCGATGTCGGTCCGGCCGCCAACCGGGCCCCTGCTGCAGCGGCAGTTGCCGTGGCACCGGCCGCCTTGGCAGTAGCTGTGACTCGCTGGGTAGCCAGCGCTTGGGCGGTAGACGTGGCCCGCTGGTTGGCAAGCACTTGGGCGGTCGACGTGGCCCGCTGGTTGGCAAGCACTTGGGCGGTCGACGTGGCCCGCTGGTTGGCAAGCACTTGGGCGGTCGACGTGGCCCGCTGGTTGGTAAGTACTTGGGCGGTCGACGTCGCCCGCCGGTTGGCAAATACCGCAGCCGTCAAGGTGGCTTCGCCGCTCTTCGTCGACCCAGACGGATCGGCGGTCGCCGGGGGCTTGGCTGCAGCCGCCCGCGTGGGGGTCTGCCGCGCAGCCGCGCCCGCTTGCCCGGCGGAGGCTCCACTCCCGGCTTGAGGGGCCTTCTGGAGTACGAGCACCAGCGCTATCGCAGCGACGATTACCAGGCCGGCCGCGGCCCAGACCCAAACCGGCAGCCGGCGGCGCTTCGCGGCAGGCTTTTCATCATCGGGTGCCTCCTGCGGCGCCTTCAGCCTTCGAGCCTCCTCGGCTTCCAGGCGGGCCTGCTTCTCCGCTTCCCGGCCCGCCTTTTCCTCGGCCTGAAGGCGGGCTTTTTCCCCAGACTTCTGGACGGCTGCGGCCCTCTCGGCCTCGCGCCGGACCTGCTTCTCCGCTTCCCGGCGTGCCTTCCCGTCGGCCCTCTGGGCGCCGCTCGCCATCTCGGCCTCACGGCGGGGCTCTTCCTCCGTTTCCTGGCGCTCTCGCTCTGCGGCACTGCCCCCTTCCGTTACTTCCGCGTCGTTCCGCGCCTTCCGTGGTCCAGGCTCCTCCGCGTCCTTCCGCGCCTCCCGCGGTCCAAGACGCGCCTGTTCCGGGCCGGTCTCCAGACCGGCCCGCGGTCCGTCCCCCTCCGCGACCTCCGCGTCGTTCCGCGCCTCCCGCGGTCCGGCGCCCACCGCCTCCCGCACCCGCTCCACGAACGCCTTCGCCTCCCCATCCTCCGGCGCCGCCGCCATCCACCGCCCCGCCGCCATCCGCGCCGCGCTCAGCTCCCCCGCCGCCAGCGCCGACTCCGCCTCCGCACGCCACTGCCCCGCCACCGCCGTACGCTCCGCCGCCTCCCGCTCCGCCTGAGCCCGCGCCTCTAGGTCGTTTAGCGCGTGCCACAGCGCCGTCGCACTCGAACAACGCGCCCCCGGCTCCCGCGCCAGTGCCTTCCCGAGCACCTCTGCCACCCCGACCGGCACCCCCTCGGGCCACGCCAGCGGGAGAACCGGCCCCCGGTCGTGCGCGCGCATCGCCTGTATCGGCGTCGCACCCGTGAAGAGCACCTGCCCGGTGAGCATCTCGAAGGCGATGCAGCCCAGCGCATAGATGTCCGCCGCCGGCGTCGCGGCGTCCAGCTCCCACACCTCGGGCGCGATGTAGGCCGGCGTCCCCAGGATGCCGCCGCTCAGGCTCAGGCTCTGGGAGCTGCCTCCCATCAGCCGTGCGAAGCCAAAGTCGCTCAAGAGGGGCCCTCGCGCGGGGTCGAGCAGGATGTTCGACGGCTTCAGGTCGCGGTGCACCACCTTCTGGGCGTGGGCATAGTCCAGTGCCTCGCACACAGGCCGGAGGAGCTCCAGCGCCTCCGCCCAGGGAATCCGCGCACGCTCCGCGATGGCCCTGCCCAGGTCCGAGCCAAGCGCCAGTTCCATGGAGATGAAGAGGCGGCCGTCGGCGTTGCCCACCTCGTACACCGTGACGATGTGGGGATGGCGCAGGTTGGCGATGGCCCGTGCCTCGCGCAAGAAGCGCGCGACGAATCCGGGGTCGACGAGGAGCTGCGGGTGGAGGACTTTGAGCGCCTCTTCCCTGTCCAGCGTGGTATTGAGCGCGCGGTACACCGTGGCAAAGCCGCCGCGCCCCAGCTCCTCCAGGAGTTGGTACTTGCCGAGTGTTTCAATGTCAGCTGTCACAATGCATCCCTCTCGCTCCGGTGTCGCCTCAGATCCCTAGAAGAAGCTGAACGCGGCAGCAGCCCCGATCGCATACAGCACCAGCCCCATCAGCCACCCCAACGTCCCAAACCAGCCCAGCAGCAGTCCAACCGTGGCCGCGGTCATCCCCCTCTCCTGGCCCGGCTGGGCCTGCATCTGCGCGCGTGCCTTCCTCCCGGCCCAGATGGCCACGACGCCTCCTACCACCGGGATAAGGCCAAGGCTGCACAGACCCATGATGAGCGACAGGACGGCCATGGCGTTGATCGGTGGCGCCGGCCTGGCTGCGATGAAAGACTGGATGGGCGTTCCCGCTGGATAGGCTGCCGGGGCCGAGTCCGCGGGTGCGGGCCGCGATGCATACGGCGCCGGGCTTGGCACTACGGTCCCGGCCGGCATTGCCCGAGTCTGCGCCTGTGTGAAGACAGGCTCGCTGTGCACCGGTACCCGCCCTCCGCTCACGTCGGCGGGCTGGATGCGCGGGGCGAGACGCTCGGCAGTAGTCCCCCTGGACCCCGCGCCCGGCACACTTCCTTCGGGCAGCGCGCCGCCGCACACCCGGCAGAACCGGGCTCCGCCCGAAGAGGCGGACCCGCAGGCCGGGCACACGACCCCGCCCGCCGGCGGTTCCTGCTGCGTGACTGCGGGAATCGCCTGGGCCCTCCTCCCCGGCGGGTAGGCCGGCCCCTGCTCTGCACCGGGCGATGGCGTCCTGGAGCGCGGCGGCACGCTGCTGGCCTTCCGGGCCGCATCCTGCGCCGCCCGCGCGGCGCGCTCCTCCTCCGCCAGCGCCCTGTGCTTCATCTCCGCGACATCGCGGTACCCGGGCGATTCGGCCTCGATCTGGCGGGCGAGGGCCCGCACACGGGGCCAATCCTTCGCTGCGGCAGCCGCCTGCAGCGCCGCGTAAGGCTCCGCCAGCGGGTCCGCCGGCAGCGCCCGCAGCGCATCCGCCAGCTCGCCGGCTCGCCCGTAGCGCGCGGCCGGCATCCTCGCCACTGCCAGGCGCAGCACATCCGTCATGCCCGGTGGCGCACCCTCCGGCCAACTCTCCGGCAGCACCAGCGGCTGGAAGTGAGCCCGCATCACCGAGGGGGTGGTGTCTCCCCGGAAGAGCGTCTCCCCGGTCACCATCTCATACACCATGCAGCCCAGCGCATAGACGTCAGTCTGCGCGGTCGCCGGCAGGCCCTCCCACACCTCGGGAGCCATGTACTGCGGCGTGCCCACGACACCCCCGCTCACGCTCAGGCTCAAGCTGCTCTCCGCCACCATGCGCGCAAAGCCAAAGTCGGTCAGCTGTGCACCATGTTCCGGGTCCAACAGCACGTTCGCCGCTTTGAGGTCGCGGTGGATCACCCCCTGCGCGTGGGCATAGTCCAGCGCCCCGGCCATCTCGTCCACCAGGCGCACCACCTCCGGCCAGGGAAGCGCCCCCTCCGCCGCCAGCCGGCGCGCCAGGCTCCCCGCAGTGACCAGGCGCTCGACGATGTACAGCGCCTGCTCCGTCTGGCCGATCTCGTACACTGCGACGATGTGCGGGTGGTCCAGCCGGGCGATCACCTGCGCCTCCCGCCGGAATCGCTGCACCCACACCGGCTCGCGCATCAGCAGCGGGTCGAGCACTTTGATCGCCACCTCACGGTCCAGGTCCGGGTCGTGGGCGCGGTAGACGGTGCCAAACCCGCCCCGCCCCACCTCCTCCACGACTCGGTACTTGCCGAGCATCTGGTACGCCGGTTCGCTCATGCGACCCTCCAAGACACCACCCTCAGTTCCGGGCCAGCCTCTTCCTGTTCAGGGCCGGTCTCCCGACCGGCCGACCGCAGAGTTGTGTTCCGGGCCGGTCTCCTGACCGGCCCACCGCAGGGTTCTGTTCCGGGCCGGTCTCCCGACCGGCCCGCCGCCCGCCCCCTTCCGCGCCTTCCGCGTCCTTCCGTGCCTTCCGTGGTCCAAGCCCCCTCTGTTCGGGGCCAATCGCCTGACCGGCCCGCCGTGCGCCCCCTTTTGCGCCTTTCGCGCCCTTTCGTGCTCTTCGTGGTCCAAGACATCGCGTCGTCCAGAACCTCCCGCGGTCCAAAGCCTTCCGACTTCCATCGTTTCACTCGCATTTTGGGTTCAAGCTGCCCAGGCACGCAACCTGGTCAGTCACCACCCACGGCCAGTAGCGCTGGTCATGGAACTTGAGCGATCCCAGCTCAGCGAGGGGTAGGCGGCGGCTGCCGCTCACCTCGAGACCATAATAGCCACCGTCGGCCGCGGAGCGGACGATGATCCACTTGCCGTCAGTCGACCAGGCCAACGGGTAGTCAGAAATCGCGCTTGCAGCGACTCGCTGACGTGGGCCTGTGCCATTCGGTGCCAATGTGAACACCCCAAAGTCGGCACCGAACTGGTAGCGAACAGCAAGGGTATGTCCATCTTGGGACCAGATCGCCGTGACCGGAACAGATTCAGATGTCCAGCCCTCGGCCAGGAGTATGCTTGTCAGTGTCCCTCCATCGGCGTTCAGTAGCCAGGCGCCAGAGTCGTAGTAGGCCTGCTCGCCCAACTTGCGGTAGTTGCGCCGCCAGGCGCAGGCGACGATCTTGGAGCCATCCGGTGCCCAGGCTGCCTGAGTCAGGTTGGTCTCAGTTGAGATTCTTGTTTCCTTCCCCGTCGCGATCTCCGTCACGCTCAGACCTTGAGACCAGTTGTAGGTTCTGCCGCCAGAGGTCCACACGACATAGTCACCCCAATCGAGTTGTTTGGCTGGCCCTGTCACTGCCGTCGCCTTCGGCTTCGCAGTGCTCGTCGGCTTTGGAGTCGCCGTCGCCGTGCACGTCGCCGTAGCAGTCGCCGTCCCGGTCGCCGTCGCCGTGTTCGTCACCGGTCCCTGCGTGCCCGTCACCACGACCGTGCGCTCCGCCACCACCACCCTCTCCGTCACCACGATCCACGCCGTCTGGGTGGCTTGCGGCGGCTTGGTCGGCATTGGGCTGACAGGCGCGGGAGTGGGCGTCCGGGCTGCCGCAGTCTCGGTGATGCGCGCCTGCTCGGTCGCCTGCTCGCCGCGCCACTCGGCCCACCGCGGGATGCCCCACACCGCCAGCAGCGCGATCCCCGCCATTGCCAACAGGACTACGCCTCCCGCCAGCAGCCAGCGCCTCCACAGTACCAACGCGGCCTGCCGCTTCTCCGCCCGCTTCTGCCGCTCGCGCTCCTCCTCTGCCCGGCGTGCCTGCTCTTCCTCCGCCCGCCGCCGCCGCTCCGCCTCGACTTGCGGCCCATGCACGGCCTCGCTCAGCGCATCGGCAAGCGCCCCGGCGCTCAGGTACCGCTCGGCCGGCTCCTTTGCCAGTGCCTTCAGCACAGCCTGCTCCACCGCCTCGGGCAGCTCAGGGCAGAACTGGCGCAGCGGCGGTGGCGGCTCGTTGATCTGCTGCAGCGCGATGGCAAAGGCATCCCCCTCTTCAAAAGGCGTATGCCCGGTCAGCAGCTCGTATGCCACGATCCCCAGTGAGTAGACGTCGCTGGCTGCAGTTGCCTTCCCTCGCCGCGCCTGCTCAGGTGCCATGTAGCGCGCCGTGCCGGTCATGATCCCGCTGTCACGGCTGGAGCTCACCCCACCGCTTGCCTCCGTCGCCCGTGCCAGCCCAAAGTCGGTCACCATCACTTGGCCTTCGGCATCCAGCAGCAGGTTGCTCGGCTTCAGGTCGCGGTGCACCACCCCTCGCAGGTGCGCCAGGTCCAGGGCGGACGCAGCCTGCTCCACCCAGGCTGTGACCCTCTCGACCGGCTGCGGGCCCTCACTCGCCAGCAGCGCCGCCAAGGAAGGGCCCGGCAGGAACTCCATGGCGATGTAGCGGCGGTCCTGGTAGGTGTCGGCTTCATAGATGGTGACGATGTGCCGGTGCCGCAGCCGGGCGGCGGTGCCGGCCTCCTGGGTAAAGAGCCGCACCGACGCCGGATCGACGACGAGCTGGGGGTGCAGCACCTTCAGGGCCACCTCTCGGTTCCCCAGTGCCGTGTCCTCGGCACGGTACACAATGCCGAAGCCACCCCGGCCCATCTCTTCCAGGACCCGGTACTTGCCTAACACCTGCTGCGCCAGCTTGTCCATTCGTTCACCGACGTGTCATGCGCAGGGCTCGGTCAGGGACCTTCGCCCATCGCAGAAACCCTTGCTCACACGTACCTCGGAGGCCATTGCCTATCACGGGTCCGGCTCCTCATACCAAGGGCAGGCCGCAAGACGGATCCCAGCACTCCAAACGTCCGGCGGGTATATCCTAATGGCCAAGACAACGGCCTTTCTGGCCAGAACCGCTATCCCGTCGGGGCTGGGGCACGACGAAAAGCCGGCCAGCTCGACCTCGGCCAGGTCCGCGGTCCGCGCATAGACTGCGTGCCGTCCCGGAGCGACCTCTGCGGCCAGCGTTGTGCCGTTTGCTGATCCCAACGTGTACTCCCCGCTCCCTGCTATCCGCACGGTCAGGATCTTGTCGGTGTAATTCACCAAGCCCACGGCGCCGTTCCGTGCCGCGAAGGGCCCATGCCCCTTCCAGGACCAATTCGCAGCGACTGGCGTGGCGGTCTTTGCCTTGACTGGAGTCCTCGCCGGCGTACTGGTCGGCTTGGGTCGCGGCGTTGCCGTGACCTGGACCTCTACCACCACCGGCGTGCCCACAGGATTGCTCAACAACGATGCAATCTGCAGCAGCGCTGCCTTGAGCGCCTCGTTCTCCCCCGTCAGCTCGATCTTGCCCTGGTCTCGCAACGTTTCGAGCGAGGCCTCTCCCGCCAAAATCGCGGCCAGGTCTGCGGTGGACATGCGCAGCACCGCGCTCGGCGCCTCTGCATCGCCATCGGCGACCGTGCAGCCGTCCCCAGAGAGAGTCACTGCCCATCTGCCCCCGTCCGGACCGGTGAGCTCGATCTCTGCCGTGCCCTGGGCACCTTCAGACCAACCCCGCGCGCAGCCATAGTCCACGTATGCCCTCAGCAGAGGCCCCCATGGACTGACCGCCTCGGGAACCGCCGTGGCCTGTGTGGCAGAGGGCGTCGGGAGCGCCGTGACCGGCTGGGCCGAGGCGGTCGTGGGCGGGCTGGTCGCCGGCATCCTCCTCGGTGTAGAGGTCAATGCCGCAACCGGCACTGCCGGCCCAAGGTCCGGCGTGACAACCATCGCCCGCGCGGTTGCGCCCTCGATGAAACGTGCCGTAGCGCGCGCGCCGAGCGCCACCCCGATCCGCGGGACACCCCACCAGACCAGCAAGCCAAGCGCCGCCAATGCGAGGAGGACCCCCGTTCCGGACGCCGCGCGGCGCCCATACAGCGCCAGGCGCCTGCGGCGCGCTTCGTCCCGCTGCCGGCGCTCGCGCTGCCGGCGCTCTTCCTCGGCAGTGCGCCGTTTCGTCGCCCATGCTTGGTGCTCCTGCACGCCTTGATAGGAGGGAACCAGCGCGTCGATCTGCGCCGCCAGGTCCAGCACCGAGGCCCAGTCTCCCGCCTTTCGCCGTTCCAGGAGCGTGTCGTACAGCTGGTCCACCTCTTGGTCGCGCTGCTCCGACTCCCGCTGCCGTTGCAGCAGCGCCTCGCGCTGTTGGCGCTCCGCTTCCCTGAGACGGCGCAGCCTCTCCCGGGCAGCCGCCAGCCGGCCGGGCACGTCCAGGTAGCCTGAAGCCTCCTCCTCCAGCCACACAGCCTCCGCGACTGCGCCGCTCCAATCCCTCGCTTGCTCCAGCGCCTGCAGCTTGACGTAGTGTTCAGCCAGGGTCGCCCGGCGCCTCTCTTCACTTTGCGATCGGCGCCACGTCTCACGCAGCGCATCGGCAAACGCCCCGGCGCTCGGGTACCGCTCGGCCGGCTCCTTTGCCAGTGCCTTCAGCACGGCCTGCTCCACCGCCTCGGGCAGCTCAGGGCAGAACTGGCGCAGCGGCGGTGGCGGCTCGTTGATCTGCTGCAGCGCGATGGCAAACGCGTCGCCCTTCTCAAACGGTGCGTGCCCGGTCAGCAGCTCGTAGGCCACGACGCCCAGCGAGTAGACGTCACTCGCGGCGGTGGCCTCACCCCACCGTGCCTGCTCGGGTGCCATGTAGCGTGCTGTGCCGGTCATGATCCCGCTGTCTCGGCTGGAGCTCACCCCGCCGCTTGCCTCCGTCGCCCTCGCCAGCCCAAAGTCGGTCACCATCACCTGGCCTTCGGCATCCAGCAGCAGGTTGCTCGGCTTCAGGTCGCGGTGCACCACCCCTCGCAGGTGCGCCAGGTCCAGGGCGGACGCAGCCTGCTCCATCCAGGCTGTGACCCTCTCGACCGGCTGCGGGCCCTCACTCGCCAGCAGCGCCGCCAAGGAAGGGCCCGGCAGGAACTCCATGGCGATGTAGCGGCGGTCCTGGTAGGTGTCGGCTTCATAGATCGTGACGATGTGCCGGTGCCGCAGCCGGGCGGCGGTGCCGGCCTCCTGGGTAAAGAGTCGCACCGACGCCGGATCGACGACGAGCTGGGGGTGCAGCACCTTCAGGGCCACCTCGCGGTTCCCCAGTGCCGTGTCCTCGGCACGGTACACAATGCCAAAGCCGCCCCGGCCCATCTCTTCCAGGACCCGGTACTTGCCGAGTTGCTCCCTATCAGGCGTTATATCATCTCCAAGACAGCCTGGCCTCCAACTTCACGGCACACGCCTGCGGATCGTCTACTGAAGCGGGATGTGCCAGACCATGTCGCGCAGGCCGGCAAACTGCGTCACGCGGACCACGAGCCAGCCCGCCTCCTCCGGCACCATGCCCAAGAACTGGCCAATCTCTTCAGCGGCGTCCGGATACTGCGAGCTCGTCACCTCGTAGGACTCGCCGGGCTGTAAGTGGCGCTGCTTAGGGTCCAGCAGGCTCATCTCCGTCTGCTTGTACTGCGTGCCAAGGTCGTCGCTCACCTGGAAGTAGCTGTTTTGGTAGCGCGCCAGCACCGCGCGGGTTCCCTCGTTCCGAACCAGGAACTTGAGGTCTATCCAGCCCTTGCTGCCGATGCCGTAGCCGGACAGCAGTACGGCAACGCCATTCGCGCTGAACCCCTCCAATACCGGCTGTGGCGTGCCGGGCGGCGGCGTCTGAGGGATGCATTCTAGAGGATTCAGCGGGATGCACCACGCCACGTTGCGCAGGCCGGCAAACTGCGTCACGCGGACCACGAGCCAGCCTGCCTCCTCCGGCACCATGCCCAAGAACTGGCCAATCTCCTCAGCGGCGTCCGGATACTGCGAGCTCATCAATTCGTAGGACTCGCCGGGCTGTAGGTGGCGCTGCTTAGGGTCCAGCAGGCTCATCTCCGTCTGCTTGTACTGCGTGCCGAGGTCGTCGCTCACCTGGAAGTAGCTGTTTTGGTAGCGCACCAGCACCGCGCGGCCCCCCTCGTTCCGGGCTAGGAACTTGAGGTCTATCCGGCCGCCGCTGCCGATGCTGCAGCCGTTGAGTGCCAGTGAGATCCCACCGGCTTGGCACGTCGTTCCCATCGGCAGAAGGGCGTCCACGCTGGGCGATGGTTCCGCTGGGCGCTCTGGACGGGGAGCACGGGCCACCGTGTCGTGGGCAGGAGATCCGGGTGGAGCCTGCCACGGGTCGGGCCGATGGGGCGCCTGCGGAGGTGGACGCCCGTCTGGCCTGCCCTCCTTCACGGGTTCCACCTGCACTGCAGTCACGGTCAGCGAGGCTTCGATCGCCGCTGACGTCGCCTGTTCGTGCACCGGGCCGGGCGGCGGAGCCGGCGGAAGCGGGGCAGCAGCAGCCGGCTCGGGCTCGTGCATGGGCGGCGGTGGCGCCGCGACCGGCGCAGCCGTCGCCCGGCCCGGCGCCACTTTGCGCGGCACCTCGACACTGGAGGGCCCGATCGGCTCGTGGCGCCCAAGCTCCGCCGGTGGCGGGCTGACCGCCTCTTCCTGCTCCTGCTGCCAGCGCGAGACGACGTCGGAAACCGCCCTTCCGGCCTCCTCGTCTTGCTGGAGCTTGTCCCCTCCGTCGACGATCCCCAGCACCTGGTTGAGTTTGTCCAGGTCGAGGCTGCCGTCCACAGACGCAGTGTCGACATAAGTCTGAAGCTCGGCCGCGCTCATCCTACCGAGCAGGGCGCCGAGCGGGGTTCCCGATAGGGCGCGGCTGTTCTGCTTGAGGAAGCAGAGCCCACCGACGATGCGCACCTGCTTCGAGACGAGGCTGAGGCTATGCTCCATCCGCTTTGCCTCGGCCTCCAGTTGCAGCAGCCGCTGGGCCAGCAAAGCCTGCTTTCGTGCCGAAGGCTCCGCGCGGCCTTGGGCATCCAGGGCGGCCTTCTGCTTCTCAATCTCGTCGATCTGCCGCATGATGCGGCCCTGCTCAGCCTCCATCTGGAGCCGGGCTCCACGCAGCTCGTTTTCACTCTGATCCGCCAGCGTGCGCCGCCGGGACAGAATGCCTTTCCACAGATCAAGACCCGCCATGTGCGTCTTCACCTTCCTGCGTCTTCCGCGCCTGTGCCTTGCCAGCGCCAAAAACGGCGTGCTCCATGGCCGGCGTCACAGCCGCGCTCCGCACTCGCCGCAAAACCGGTCGCTCGAAAGAACCGCCCGCCCGCTCACTTCCTCCGTCACCACACGGTCCGCCGGGTGCCTTCCCCAGCCGGCCTAGGTCCCTCCCTCCGTCTTGAAAAACTCGTAGCCGCAATTCGTGCAGAAGCGCGTCCCCACCGGCGACATCGTTCCGCACCGGCGGCACTGCACGCCGCCCCCCGCCGCCGCGCCGGCCTGCCCACCCACCACCGTGGGCGCCCCTCCCGAACCCGCCACCACGACCGTCGGCGGCTGCTGGGCAGCCGGCGGGTGGCTGGTCGCCCGCGCGATCTCGGTCATCCCCTCGCGCTGGCTGTCCAGTGCCTTGGTCGCAATGTCCTGCGTCCGCTGTGCCGCATCCTTGTAGGCATCCGCCACCTGCTGGGCCGCTTTGTCCCGTGCCTCCATCGCCTCCTTGTCCCGTTCCAACAGCCGCTCGTACATGGCCACCTGTTCCGTGCCCAGGCGGCCCTCCGTCGCCGCGCGCGCCATCTCCGCCAGTGCGCGCGCCGCCTCCGGCGAGTTCGCCGACATCTTGGCCAAGATCTGCTCCGGCGTCATGCCCCGCATCGCCTCGGTCTGCTGCATGTCGGCGATGATGCGTCCCTGGTCCGCACCGGCGGCAGCCACCAGCGCGGCGGCCGGGAGATCCTTCAGCCGTCCGAGCTTTTCAAGCTCGAACTGCTGCGCCTGGGCATCGCGGGCCATCTGCATCTCGTGCTCTGCTTGCCTCTGCCGCAGATCCAGGTCCACCAAGCGTACCTTCTGTTCGAGTTGGTGGTCCAGGCGCCGCCGCTCGTCGTCCCACCTGATAGCCATCTCCCGCTCGCGCTTGGCGAGGATGACGTCGAATCCCTTGGCCGCGACGTCCAGCTCGGCGAGCATTTGACGCGTGTCTTCGTCGAAGCCCTGAGCCCGGATGGCATCGCGCGTGCGCGCATCCTCCAGCGCACGCGCGCGCTCTTTCTGTTCCTGCTCACGCCGGAATGCATCTTCGTCGCGGCGACGCTGCAGATCAAAGGCGATCTTGATGGCTTCGATATCCTGCGTGCGCTCGACGCGGAGGCGCTCCTGCTCCAACTGGAACTTGAGCTCTGCTGCGCCGATCTCCTGATCCTGGAGCAAGCGCGTGCTTCTGAGCTCGTACTCGTTTTCGAGCTGCAGGCGGGCCAGCAGTTGGGCGCGGGTGCGCTCCCGGTCGTCCACCTGGACCAGCCGGGCCCATTCGCTGTCTTCTACCACTCCGCGGCGATCGCGCAGCTCATCGTCGCGCTTCCACTCGATCGTGCGCCTGATCCGCTCCCATTCGTCGTCGGCGAGCAGCCGGCCGCGGTCCTGCTCGCGCAGGAACTGCTCCGTCTCGCGCTCGCCCGTCAGCTCCGCGAACCGGTCCGACATCACGGCGCGCCGCATCCGCTCCCGCAGCTGGCTGCGCTGCTCAAACTGCTGCGCCTTGGCCGTCTCTTCGGCGATCGCCTGGACGTCCGCCCGGTCCAGCACGTCAAAGAGGCGCTTGCGGTGCTCCAGGTCGGCTTCCTCCTTGGTCAGCTGGAGAAAGTACTCCTCCTGCCGGCCCGCCTGCTCCGACAGGCGTGCGTGGCGAAAGTTCACCGTCCGCACCCGGCTGAAGCGCAGGCCGGTCTGCTTCAGCGTCTCGTCCAGGTGCGCCTCGATGTGCATGGCGAACTGCTGCTTGAGGGCCAGGTCCTTGTGCAGCTCGCCCGCGCTGCGCTGCCCCACGCACTCCTGGGCGGCGTCCTGGATCTCGTCGTACAGGTAGGAGCGCAGCTGGCTCTTGCTAAAGCTGCGCGCCCCTTTCAGGAGGTTGGTGATGAAAGCGACCGGCTCGCCCACCGTCACCGCCACGTGGCAATCGAGCGAGATCTTGAGCGGGTCCGTGGTGTAGATGTCGTTGATCGCCAGGTCCAGGTCCGTCTCGCCGGTGTCCACCAGCAGCGCAGTCACGTGGCGCCGCAGGCTGGGCAGGGTCAGCCGGTCCGCCAGGTCGCGCAGCGTGTAGCGGCCGGGGCCCACCGTGCCCGCCGCGTTGCGGCCGTCGATGAGCAGCATCGCCTGCGTGCCGGGCTCGATGATCAGGTCCCGCCGCAGCGCCCCTTCCAGGTCGTCGACCTCCAGGCGCGTCGCAAAGTCCTCGGGGCCGCGCGCCCACGTGTTGCCCTGCACCGCCGGCGCCGGCCCGCCTTGGGTGGTCCGGCCGCAGCCTGGGCAGAACTTGGCGTCGGCGGCCATCTCGGCACCGCAGTAATCGCACGTGCGCCGTCCGCCGCCCGCCGGCGTGCCGCAGTTCGGGCAGAAGCGGAAGCGTCGTTCGAACTTGTGGCCGCAGCTCTTGCATGTCTGGTCAAACATCGGGTCCCTTCCTTTCTGCGTCGATGCGGGGGGGGGGCGCTCTGGCCCGTCCCTATCCCATCAGGTACGCGCCGCGCTCGATAAAGCGCCCGCGCAGCTCGTTCAGCTCATTCTCCATCTCGCGCAGGCTGGCGCGGGCATCGTCCACCAGCCCGCCGTTCACCTGCCTGTACAGCCCCTCTGCGCTCCGGGCGAGCGCCTGCCCGCGCGCCAGGAGGTCATCGTCCAGGTCGAGCATCGCACCCAGCTCGGCGTCGGGCACCTCCTCGCGCGCCAGGTAGCGCCCCGCCAGGTAATTGGCGGCGCGCACGTCCTGCTCCTGGAACCTCCCCACCTGGTGCGCCACCTGTCGCAGGTCGACCGCCAGCTCGCGGCTGGCGCCGCCCTCCCCAAAGCCCTTCCTCCAGGCCGCCTCCAGGCTGCTTGCCACCTGCTTCAGGGCGGCTTCCACCCGCGCCCTCACCAGCCGGTCGGCCGTCCGGCGCTCCTCCAGTGTGACCACTCCGGCCGTTCGCTTCTCCAGCTCCCTCTCCCGGAGGATGCGCCCCACCCGCGTATGGATGAGGACCTCAGACAAGACTGCTAGGCCGCCGCTCAGCGCCGACATGATCGTGGCCCAGAACTGCAGATCATTGGACGGCTTGGTGAGGTGCGGAGCAAAGTATGCGACGAGCCCGGCGAGGATAGAAAGGCCGCCGGCTAGGACGCGCACCACGAAGCGCACCTGCTTCAGGACGGGGATCTGGTCGTCCTTGTCGCCCCCCTTCAAGGCGGCCCTTTCCGCGGCCTCCAGGCGGGCCTGGAGCTGGTGGAACCGCCGCTCGTTCTGGCTGCGCTCCGCCTCCACCGTGCGCTCGAGGGCATCCACTTCCTTGCCCACCACGTCGGCTGCCCTCTGGGCGCGCGCCGCTGCCTCCTCGGGGCCCGTCTCCACGACTTGCCACATCCGGTCGACGAGCGCCGCGTCCGGCGCCGCTTCGCCGCGCTCGGCTGCCCACTCCGCCAGCCGATGCTCGAGCATCGCGCGGTCCTCCAGGCGCTCAAAGAGGGCCTCGAAGCGGGCATCGCGCGCCGCCCGCTCGGTCTGGCCCAGCGCGCGCAGCAGGTCGCGCTCCTCCTCGACCGTCCTTGGCTCTGCGCGCCCGCCGCCCGACAGCGCCAGCCCCAGCTCAGAAAGGAGCGCGCCCAGCGCAGGCTCGAGTGCCTTGCCCAGCCCGGCCTGCACCTGCTCCTCCAGCCGCAGGTCGGCCAGCTCGTACTGCTTCACCAGCGCCGCCGCACGCTCCCACAGCCGGCCGGCAATGTGGTCCTCCAGGGCGACGAGTGCCAGGTCGGGGCTCGCTGCGGGGGCCAGCCAGGCCCTGTAGAAGCGGGCCGCGTCCCCGATCTGGAGGGTGATGGGCCACAGCAGGTCCAGCTCCTGCCCGTCGCCGCTGTGCAGGCCCCGGATGCGCGGCCGCAGGTCAAAGGTCGCCTCGGGCAGTAGCACCGCGTCTGGGGCAGGCTTGGGGAAATTGCCCAGGTGGTGTTCGCCCGCCCCGCGCCGGCCCACCACTGCCCTGCCCTGCACCAGCAGGGCCAGGTGGCCCTCCGGTACAGTCAGTTGCTTGCGCAGGCTCCCGCGCATCCGCTGAGAGGGAATGATCTCGATGATCGCCTTCTGGGTCACGCCGCCTCCTTCCTGCGTTGGAACGATCCTCGTGCGGCAGGGCATGCCGATGATTGCCCTATCTTTCTATGATTATACGGGCTTGCCTTTTCTTTGTCAAGTTTACCCCACGTTCTTGCACGGGCAGCTCACGCCCCACCCCGCGATCCTGGGGGGCAGAGCCCCCCAGAACCCCCCAGAACCCAGAAGTCCAGGACCCAGAAATCAGAAACCAGGATCCAGAACTAAGGAGAAGACGTGGACGAACTAACACACCGAAACCCGATGTTGTCGTTTCGGTTGCCTGGGTTGTTCCTGCTGCGGTTGGCGGAGCGCACGAAGTAGGAGTAGTTGAGCCACGAGCCGCCCCGCAGCACCTTCTGCTTGCGCTCCGCGTCGTACCAGTCGGCACACCACTCCCACACATTACCCGCCATGTCCAGCAGCCCGTACGGGCTTGCCCCCTTCCGATACCGCCCCACCGGCGTCGTGTCCTCGATCCCAGCTTCTGCCGAGTTGCAGCGCCCCAACTCCCACGCGCCCCATGGGTACTCCCGCCCGTCCGTCCCCCGCGCTCCCTTCTCCCACTCCTGCTCGGTCGGCAGCCGGCAGCCGGCCCAGTCGCAGAATGCCTCCGCATCCTCCCAGCTCACCAACACCACCGGGTGATCCTCCTTGCCTTTGGGGATCTTCCCCCCCTCCCAGTGGTCGGGCACGCGCTGACCCGTGGCCTCGACGAAGGCCTTGTACTGCGCGTTCGTCACCGGCGTCCGCGCCAGGGAGTACTCCGGCAGCTCCAGCCGCTTCTTGTTGTCCCCATACAGGAACTCGCCCGCCGGGATGCGCACCATCTCGATGCCAAGCCGCTTCCAAAGCGGCTCGGACTTGGCCTCCTCCTGCGCTGCGCCGCGGGCTGCCTCTGGCTCGCGCTTGGCCCGCTTCTCCGCCTCCCCCCGGGCGCGCTCCCGGGCGGCGATCTCGTCCATGCGGGCCTGCGCTTCCCCGGCGGCTTTCTGCCAGCGGGCCGCCTCGGCCTGCGCCTCGCGCCACCGCGCCGCCAGGCCGTCGCGCTCGGCGGAGGCTGCCTTGGCCGCCTCCTGGGCGGCTGCCAGCCCGGCCTGCAAGAGGGCGGCCTGTGCCTGCGCTTCCCCGGCGGCTTTCTGCCAGCGGGCTGCCTCGGCCTGCGCCTCGCTCCACTGCGCCGCCAGGCCGTCGCGCTCGGCGGCAGCAGCGCTCGCCGCGCCCCTGGCTTGCTCGGCCTCCGCGCGCAGCGGCGCCAGCTGCGCCTCCCTCTCCTGCGCGGCGGTGCCCCGCAGCGCGGCGGCGCACTCCGAACAGACCTGCAGCTCCTTGTCCAGGTGCTGCAGGCAGATGTGCTCGCGCCCGCAGCGGCGGCAGTCGAACGTTCGGTCGCGGCGCACCCAGCGGCCGTCGATGGGGCACGGCCCTACCAACAGCGCCTCCGTGCCGGCCGCGGGCGCGGTGCTGACGACGACCTGGGTCCGCACCGAGCGGTCCACTCCCGTGTCGCCGCGGCTCTCGCTCAGGTCGACCGCGGCCGCAGGTGCCGCCTCCTGAAGCCGGTTGCCACAGCGCTGGCAGAAGGGGCCTTCTGACTGTTCCGTCTTGCAGCGCGGACAATAGGGCATGCGCACCTCCTCTGGCTCACACCCCGGCGGGCAAGAGCTTCCAAACCATCTCTTGCCCTGCCCGGAGCGTCGGCCCGGGCCTGCCACAACGGGCAGGGCTCCCTGCAATTTGGCCGTTCCCTCCGCGTCGAGTGCGAGGCCCTTCCATGTCTTCCGCGTCCTTCCGCGCTTTCCGTGGTCCAAATCCCCTGCGGCGATCTGGGAGGGGGCATTCGTCCCCTCCCAGGCCCTCCCCCCAGAACCCAGAAGTCCAGAACCCAGAGATCAGAAACCAGGATCCGGAACTAAGGAGAAGACGTGGACGAACTAACACACCGAAACCCGATGTAGTAGCTACGGTAGTCAGGGAGGTTCCCGATGCGGTTGGCGGAGCGCACGTCGTAGGAGAGGTTGGCCCACGAGCCGCCCCGCAGCACGCGGTACTCCCCCGTCTCGGGCCCCCGCGGGTTGTGGGCCGCCGAGCGGGGGTAGTACGTCGCGCCGTACCAGTCGGCGCACCACTCCCACACGTTCCCCGCCATGTCCGCGCAGCCGCACGGGCTGTCGCCTCCTGGGCTGAAGGCGCCCACGGGCGTCGTTGTATCCTGGCTGCGCTTCGCCACGTCCAGCTTCTGCCAGCCATCCCACCACTTCTTCCACTCGTCGTAGGTTGGCAGCGGGCGACCGGCGATCCGCTCGGCGCTGTTGCACCTGCGGCTGTCCCACTCATCACCCCACGGATAGGCCCGCTTGCGGCCTCCGACCGCGTCCCAGGAAACCGCCTTCTCCCACTCCGCCTCAGTCGGCAGCCGCAGCCCGGCCCACGCGCAGTAGGCGGCGGCATCGCCCCAGGAGACTAGCACGACCGGTTGGTGGGACCTGCCCTCCGGGGGCGCTTTCCGCTTCGGGTCCCAGTTGTAGGGCTTTTCCCAGCCTACCTCCATGCTGGGCACTCGGTGGCCTGTGCCCTGCACGAAGCGGGCATACTGCGCCTGCGTGACGGGGGTTCGGCACAGGTAGAACGCATCCAGGCCCACCTCGTGCTGCGGTTTCTCGTCGGACGCAGCCGCCTTGTCGCCCTCGGCGCTGCCCATGGGGAACGCGCCCGCCGGCACCAGGCACAGCTCGATCTCGGCCCTCTCCCACCATACCCTGGGCGGCGGCTCGGGCATGCCCAGCAGCTCCGCGAGGGTCTCCGGGCCCGCGATCACCAGCCCGGATGGTGTGCGGCGCAGCCCTCCCAACCCCAGCTCCTCCAGGTAGGCCACCCGCGCCAGGACCTCCACCGGCCGTTCTGCCTCGGGCTCCAGCCCCAGCCAAGCCTCCGCCGCCTGCCGCGCCTCCTCCAGCCGCCAGCCCGCCAGCGCGCCCTCGGCCGTCTCCTTCAGCACCAGCACCCGCGGCGCACTCTCCTCCAGCCTGGCCCTCTCGGCCCTCTCAGCTTCCTCCTGCCGGACCTTCTCTGCCCTCGCGGCGACAAGCCGCCGCGCCTCCTGGCGCGCCCGCTCCTCGGCCTCCTGCCGCCGCCGCTGCGCCGCATCCATTTGACCCAGCGGCTCCCCGGCTCCTCCCTGTTCCGGGCCGGTCTCCTGACCGGCCCGCTGCCCGCCCCGCAGCCCGCCCCCTTCCGCGTCTTCCGCGCCCTTCCGCGGCTCCCGTGGTCCAATGCCCTTCCGCGGCTCCCGTGTTCCAATGCCCTGTTCCGGGCCGGTCTCCTGACCGGCCCGCTGCCTGCCCCGCAGCCCGCCCCCTTCCGCGCCTTCCGCGCCCTTCCGCGGCTTCCATGGTCCAAGGTCCTTCCGCGGCTCCCGCGGTCCAATGCCCTGTTCCGGGCCGGTCTCCTGACCGGCCCGCTGCCTGCCCCCTTCCGCCAGCGCCGCAGCCATCTCCCCGGCAGCCTGCCACCGCTCCCACGGGTCCTCCGCCAGCGCACGCAGCACCGCCTCGTCCAGCCACCCCGGCACCTCGCGCCGCAGCGCGCTCGGCGGCGTGCCCGGCTTGTATCGCTTGTAGCGCTTCCCCGTCAGCATCTCCCACACCACACAGCCAAGTGCGTAGAGATCCGCTGCCGGCGTCAGGTACCCCTTCCCCGTCTCCTGTTCCGGCGCGGCATACAGCGGCGTCCCCACCGCCGAGCCGCCCAGCAGCTTGGTCAGGTCCCCGCTCGCCCCGGCTGCCTGCGCCAGCCCAAAGTCGCCCAGGAACGCCCGGCCCTGCTCGTCGAACAGCACGTTCGACGGCTTGACGTCGCGGTGCACCACCTCCAGCGCGTGCCCGTACACCCCCGCCAGTGCCCGCAGCAGGTCGATCGCGATCTCCATCGCCCGCTCCACCGGCAGCCCGCTGGGGTGCTGCTTCAGCAGTTCTGCCAGGTCACCGCCCGGCATGTACTCCAGCACCAACAGCTTGCCGTCGGGGGTCGGCTCGGCGGTCAGGGCGTGCACGATGTTGGGCACGCGCGCTTTCTCCAGTGCGGCGCACACCCTGACCTCGCGGTCAAAGCGCCTCCGCACGAGGTCGCGGTCGGCCGGCTCCAGGCCGGCCCGCGGCTCTTTCAGGGCCACCCGCCGGCTGCCAAAGGTCACCTCCTCCGCCAGCCAGACGCGCGCCATCCCTCCTTCGCCGATCAGGCGAATGAGACGGTACTTGCCGTTCAGGATTGTCTGCTCCGGTGCAAGCGGCATGAGTCTACCTGGGCAGCCCGCGGCCTCCCCGGCGCAAGAAAGGGGTGCCGTGGAATGCTCCGATTGTAGCACACAACCCGCGTCCTGTCCAATGCGGCAGGCCAAGGTTCAGGTGATCTCCCACCCGCCACAGCCCTCCTCCGATTTGCACCCCATCCCGACCTGCGATACACTACCGACCGGCGTTAGCACTCAGGAATCGAGAGTGCCAGCGCATTCATCATGTCAAGACAAAGAAGGGACTAGGAGGGTACCATGGCATTGAAATTGCGACCGTTGGGAGACCGGGTGTTGGTGGAGCCGATCGAGCGGGAAGAGATGACCGCGAGCGGGATCTACGTGCCGGAGACGGCGAAGGAACGTCCCCAGGAGGGGATGGTGGTCGCCGTAGGACCGGGCCGGAAGGACGACGACGGGAAGCTGATTGCGATG
>MTKX01002477.1_pt1 | contig 103053 bp, 79 predicted proteins | sample 1042771 | NCBI WGS metagenome assembly MTKX01 (sample SAMN06212183, study PRJNA360534) | anaerobic digester metagenome | biome: Wastewater treatment plant; material: sludge; isolation source: anaerobic digester fed with sludge from wastewater treatment plant | place: Denmark: WWTP Randers ...
AATGTGGCCAATCGTCCCCACGTTCACGTGTGGCTTGGTTCGCTCGAACTTTTGCTTCCCCATCTGCAACCTCCTGATGACGCTGGTAATTCGCCTGACTTGGGCCTTGCTTCCCCAGACAAGCCCACGATGGGATTTGAACCCATGACCTCGCCCTTACCAAGGGAGTGCTCTGCCGACTGAGCTACGTGGGCACGCAACGCCTCTAATTGTGAATCCAGAAGCCACCCGTCGGATTCGAACCGACGACCCAGCGCTTACAAGGCGCTTGCTCTGCCTGCTGAGCTAGGGTGGCTCGCGTACGGCCCCCCCCGGGCCCAAGCGCTTCCAGGGTCACATGGCGGCTTAGTATACTGACATTCAAACGAAATGTCAAATTGCATCCGCCATTATGCGACGCCAGCTACCCCGATCTTGATGCGGAGGCCTGGCTCGGGAAAGGCCCGCAGGCGGAGGGGGTGGGATTCGAACCCACGGAGCATTTCTGCTCACGCGTTTTCGAGACGCGCGCATTAGGCCAACTATGCTACCCCTCCACGCAACGGGGGATTATAACACAGACCAATGAATCAGGCAAGCCCGTTGTACGTTATGGTCACGGCAAGTCGGTCCTGTTGCCTGGGATCGTCGAGCGCCGGCTCGGCGTTTCTCTCTACGCGCAACCCGCCGAGCTGGTGCCCGGCCATTCCAAAGGCAGTCAAGAGACAATGCAATCCGTAACCTTATGGTCAGGCCCCTCAGCCCGTCTTCTCGACGACCAACAGGTGCGACAGGCCCAGGGCGCGCAGGGGCGTGCTCTCCAGGAAATAGGTGACGCGCCGCAGCAGGGCGCCCAGACGCCGGTGCCGGCGCACGATCTTGTCGTAACCGGGAAAGACCTGGGTGTGGACGACGATCCTGACGGGGAGGCCGGCCAGCAGCCGGCGAAGGTCGCGCCGGGTGTAGACCCGCACGTGGGGGCAGAAGCGATTGCGCCAGCGATCGGGCAGATAGTTGACCAGGGGCACGTTGCCAAAGTGGTAGCGCCCGCGCCAGTAGACGCCGTGGGTCTCGAAGGGGTAGAGGCGGTTGGGCGCAAAGATGACCAACCGCCCGCCCGTGGCCCCCGCGCCGGGGCTGCGCAACACCCGCACGGCGTCGGCGATGGCTTGCCGGTCGTCGCCCACGTGCTCGATGACCTCGTGAGACAGGACGACGTCAAAGGCGCCCTCGGGGTAGGGCAGCTCCTCGGCCGAGGCCTGGGCAATGTGGGGCAGCTCGCGGGCCGCCTCGACCGCCTTTTCCGCGTCCAGGTCGACGCCGTGGACGTGGGGGCTGAACCGCCGAAAGGCGCGCACGTAGGTGCCAATGCCGCAGCCGGCGTCGAGGATGGTGCGACCCTCCAGGGGGGCGTGGCGGTCAATCAGCTCCAGGCGGCGCTCCTGGCCAAAGCGCCAAACGTAGCTGGGGTGGCCCAGCTTGATGGCCTTGTCCTCTGCCACGGTGCGCAAGGAGAGGGCCGGCGGTTACCAGCCGTAGCCCAGCCGCAGGACGAGGCGCAGGGGAAGGCCGTGCTCCAACATCTTGGCCTGGGTGGTTTCCAGGGGATAGGCGACGCGGCGGTGCTCCAGGGTCATGGCCTCGTCGTCCAGCAGGACATAGCTCGCCCGGGGGTCTCCGTCGCGGGGCTGGCCGACGCTCCCGGGGTTGATGATGAGCCGCTCGCTGCCCAGGGCGATGGCCTCGTTCAGGACAGGCGGCAGGGCGTCGGCCACGGCCTCGCTGTTGGCCTGCAGGCGAAAGATGACGGGCGTGTGGGTGTGGCCGGAAAAGCAGTAGGGCGTCTCAAAGTGCTGAAAGTTGACCTCGGCCGTGGACGAATAGATGATATACTCCCAGATGGGGTGCCGGGGACTGCCGTGGGCGAGGGTAAAGTCTCCGCGCACCAGCGTCTCGGGCAGGGCGTCCAGGTAGGCGAGGTGTTCGGAGGTCAACTGCTTGCGATTCCAGAGGTTTGCCTCGCGGGCATCGGGGTTAAAGTCTCTCAGGTCCAGCTTGCCGAGGGTAGCCCAGTCGTGGTTTCCGGCAATGCAGATGTGCCGCTGTGAGCGAAGCAGGTCGACACAGGCGTTGGGGTCGGGTCCGTAGCCCACCACGTCACCCAGGCACCATATCTCGTCTACAGGACCGGCGTCGTCCAACACAGCTTGGAAGGCTTCGAGGTTGCTGTGAATATCGGAAAGAACCAGGTAGCGCATTCGATGTCCTTCTTCTAGACTGCGCCACATCATACCACCAAGTCCAGTTCCGGTCAAGTGCTTGTCGTTTGTGCGTACTCGGTGTATAATTGCCCCTCAGGGTGCAGAATATGCCGGTTTTGGACCAAGATACACTCGACATCATCAGCCACAGTGCTGCACAGACGAGAAGGTTTGGCGCGCGCCTGGGCATGCTGCTGCGCCCCGGCGACGTGGTGGGCCTCGAAGGTGACCTGGGCACGGGCAAGACGGTGCTGGTGCAGGGCGTCGGACAGGGCATGGGGGTCGCAGAGTCCATCACGAGCCCGACCTTTACCCTCGTGGCCGAGTATCGCCCGCCTCCCCCGGCGCCGCTCCTGTATCACGTCGACGTCTACCGCCTGGAGGACGCCCCGCAGGAGGCCCTGGCCTTTGGCCTGGACGACTACCTGGGGGGCGACGGCGTGTGCATCATCGAGTGGGCGGAACGCGTGGAGTTGCTGCTGCCGCCCGAGCGCCTGTGGCTGAGGTTCCGGCACCTGGGCGAGAGCAAGCGTGGCATCCTCCTGCACGCCAGCGGCGACCGCTACCGGACGTTGTTGCACGACTTTCGCCACAGCGCCTTTGCCGTCTGAGTCGTCTGGCATGGAAGGACACCAGGTAGTCATGCAATGTTGTTAGCCATCGATACCGCGACCCGCATGGCGGGGCTGGCCCTCTACGACGAGGCCCAGGGATGGGTCCTGGGCGAAGAGCTGTGGCATTCGGCCAACAATCACACGGTCGAGCTGATGCCGCGCCTGGTGCGGATGCTGGCGCTGCAGGGGCTGGACCCCGGGGACCTCACGGGCCTCGTGGTCAGCCTGGGCCCCGGCTCTTTTACCGGGCTGCGCATCGGGCTGAGCCTGGCCAAGGGCCTGGCATTGGCCCGCCACCTGCCCCTGGTGGGCATCCCCAGCCTGGACATTGTCGCCGAGCCGCACAAGCCCCAGAGCCTGCCCATCTGGGCCGTGCTGCGAGCCGGCCGCGGCCGGATCTGCGCCGGCAACTATGCCCGCTACCGGGGCCGGTGGCGCCGGCGGGGGCCCATGCAGCTCACCACCTGGGACGAGCTCCTGGAACAGGTTCTGGAGCCGGCGCTCTTCTGTGGCGAGATCGACGACCGCGAGGCCGGGGCCATCCGCCGGCACCTGGGCGACGCCGCGCTGGTGGTCTCGCCGGCCGCCACGGCCCGCCGGGCCGGCTACCTGGCCGAGCTGGGCTGGCAGCGCCTGGCCCGCGACGATGCCGACGACGCCGAAACCCTGGCCCCCATCTATTTGCCACAGCCGCAGATCGATGCTTGAGCGTTTGCCCTTCGTCCTGGAGCCCATGACCCTGGGCGACGTTGACCAGGTCATGGAGATCGAGCGGCTATCCTTCACCGCTCCCTGGTCGGCGCGGGCCTACCGCTTCGAGCTGACCGAGAACGAGAACAGCGTCATGGTGGTCGTCAGGCAGGCGCCCGGCAGCAGCGGGCTGCGTCGCTGGCTGTGGCCCCACAATCCCCAGGCGCGGCGGCCGGTGCTCGGTTATGCCGGCATGTGGCTCCTGGTGGACGAAGGGCACATCGCGACCATCGCCGTTCACCCCGACTGGCGAGGCCGCGGGCTGGGCGAGATGCTGATCCTCTCCCTGCTGGAGCGGGCCAGGTCACGCGGCATGCAGCGTTCCAGCCTCGAAGTGCGAGTTTCCAACGAGGGAGCGCAGGCGCTCTATCGTCACGTCGGTTTCGAGGTTGTCTCCCGGCGGCGCCACTACTATGCCGACAACGACGAGGACGCCTACATCATGGTCACGCCCGCCTTTGACCAGCCAGGCTTCTGGGAGAACGTGGAGCGGCGCCGGGTGCGGCTTCACGCCCGCCTGAGGGCGGAAGGCGCCGCCGCTGCCCGGCCGCCCGGCGCTACCCTCGATCCCCGCCGCTAGACAAAACCTGCCAGATGCGGTACAATGAACCCAGTCCCACGCACAGGAGCGGAGGAAGATGATCAAGTTCGTGAGCAACTATGACGACCGGAGCACCGAGCGGGGCTTTCAGTTCGAGTTCTACTGCGACCGTTGTGGCAGTGGCTACCGGACCAGGTTCCAGGCTTCGGCCACCGGCCTTGTCACCGAGGTGTTGGACGTGGCTGGCGGACTGTTGGGCGGCTTGATGGGCAGTGTGGCCGACGCGGGAGAGCGCATGCATTCGGCGGCCTGGGAGCGGGCTCACGACAAGGCCTTCGAGGCGGCCGTGGAAGAGGCCATGCCGTACTTCAAGCAGTGCCGGCGGTGCAGCCAGTGGGTGGACGATGCCTGCTGGAACGAGGAACGGGGCTTGTGTTACGAGTGCGCGCCCGACGTGGAAGCCGAGTTCGCGGCCGCCCAGATAGAAGCCGAGGTCGAGCAGGGCCAGGAGGTAGCGCGCGAGGTCCAGTACGTTACCAAGGAGCGGTTCAAAGAAAAGGTGCGCGGCGGTTGTCCCGAGTGCGGCGCGAACCTGGTGCCTGGCGCCAAGTTCTGCCCGGAGTGCGGCGCCAAGCTGGCGGCCGTGCAGTTCTGCGTCGAGTGCGGTTCCGAGATCAGCAAGGGAGCCAAGTTTTGCCCGGAGTGCGGCACCAGGCAAGGGGCCTAGGCCGTGGCCCCACGGCCGACAAGTAAGGAAAGGAGCGGGAGCTTGAGCGAGCTCCAGACCCTGTACCAGGAGATCCAGCGCTGCGAGAAGTGTATTTTGAGCCAGGGGCGAACCAATGCCGTCCCGGGTGAGGGCCCCGAAGACGCCGAGATCCTGTTCATCGGCGAGGGCCCCGGCTTTCACGAAGACCGCCAGGGACGTCCTTTCGTCGGGGCCGCCGGCCAGTACCTGGAAGAGCTCCTGGCGAGCATTAACCTCAAGCGCGAGCAGGTCTACATCTGCAACGTGGTCAAGTGCCGGCCGCCCGGCAACCGCGACCCGCAGCCCGACGAGGTCGAGGCCTGCCGGCCGTATCTGGACCGCCAGATCGAGCTGGTGCGTCCGCGCATGATCGTAACCCTGGGCCGGTTCTCGATGGCGCGCTATTTTCCCGGCGCTTCTATCTCGCGCATCCACGGCCAGGCCCGGAAGGTCGGCAACGTCATCTACTATCCCATGTTCCACCCCGCGGCCGCACTCCACCAGCCCCGCTGGCGATCGCTGCTGGAGCAGGACGTGGCCAGGATTCCCGAGTTGCTGGCCACGGTAGACGAGGGCCAGGAGAGCCTGCCCGAGGCTCCCCGGGCGGAGCAGTTGAGCCTGTTCTGACCCTGCCGGACCGACCGAGCGGCGACGATGTACCGTCGCCGGCCCATCAAAATTCACGCTGCGCGAGGGCGACGTTGCCGCGCTCTGGCGCAGTGCGTGTATACAAGGAGCAAGTTTGACCGAGGACATTCTTAAAATCATTCCCCTGGGCGGCATTGGCCAGATCGGCAAGAACATGACCGTCTTCGAGTACGACGAGAAGCTCCTCGTCGTCGATTGCGGGCTCATGTTCCCCGAGAGCGACATGCTGGGCATCGACATCGTCATTCCCGACATGGAATACGTGTTCGAGCGCAAAGAACAGGTGCAGGGCATCATCCTGACCCACGGGCACGAGGATCACATCGGGGCGTTGCCGTATCTCGTGGAAAAGGTGCGGGCGCCCATCCATGCCACGCAACTGACCAGGGGCCTCATCGAGGTCAGGCTCAAGGAACATCATCTGCTCGACGTCGCCGACCTGCATACCATCCTCCCCGACGACCGCCAGTTCCGCCTGGACCTGGGCCCCTTTGGCGTCGAGTTCTTTCGGGTCAGCCATTCCATTCCCGACAGCGTGGGGCTGGGCATCACCACTCCCGTGGGGCTGGTGGTCTATACCGGCGATTTCAAGTTCGACCAGACCCCCGTGGACGGCCGCCTGACCGATTTTGCCAAGCTGGCCGAGCTGGGAGGGCGCGGCGTGCACGTCCTGCTCTCCGACTCGACCAATGCCGAGACCAACGGCCAGACGCCCTCCGAGGAAGTGGTGGCCGAGAACTTTCATCGGATCTTTGCCAGGGCCGAGGGGCGCATCATTGTCGCCACGTTCGCCTCCAACATCTCGCGCATCCAGCAGGTTGTGGACACGGCGCGGCACTATAACCGGCAGGTGGGCCTGGTGGGCCGCTCCATGCTGAACTATGCCAAGAAGGCCTACGAGCTGGGCTACCTGGACGCCTCGCCCGACGATCTGCTCTCGCCGCAGCAGATGAGCACCCTGCCGCCCAACCAGGTGGCCATCGCCTGCACCGGCAGCCAGGGCGAGCCGACCTCGGCGCTGGTGCGCATGTCCGTCGGCGAGCATCGCCAGGTCAACATCCAGCAGGGCGACACGGTCATCGTCTCGGCCACGCCCATCCCCGGCAACGAAGAGCTGGTGAACCGCACCATCAACAACCTGTTCCGCGCCGGCGCCGACGTGTATCACCAGGAACGAATGCAGGTGCACGTCTCGGGCCACGCCAGTCGCGAGGAACACAAGCTGATGCTCAACCTCATCCGGCCGCGGTTTTTCGTGCCCATACACGGCGAGTTTCGCCACCTGGTGCACCACGCGCGCATGGCCCAGGAGATTGGCATCCCGGCGGAGAACATCTTTGTCATCGAAAGCGGGCAGGTGCTCGAGTTCGCCGCCGATTGGGCCCGCGTCAACGGGCAGGTGACGGAAGGGCACGTCCTGGTGGACGGCCTGGGCGTGGGCGACGTGGGCAACGTGGTCCTGCGCGACAGGCACCTGCTCTCGCAGGACGGCTTTGTCGTCGTAGTGGTGGCCCTCGACGCCGACTCGGGCGCCGTGTTGGAAGGGCCACACATCATCACCCGGGGCTTTGTCTACCTCCGCGAAGCCGAGGGCCTTATCGCCGAAGCCGAGAAGCAGGTGTTGGATGCCCTGGGACATGGGGGCGTGCCGGCAGGCAGCGGCGCCAAGATCAAGGACCGGCTGGCCCAGTTTCTTTACGAGCGAACCAAGCGCCGGCCCATGATCCTGCCGGTCGTCATGGAGGTCTAGTGGGCAGATCGCCCTGAACCTGTAGGAGCAACTGAATCGCATGGCCTTGAACGTCTCTCGGATCACCGACTATCTGTTTATCTCCACCCGCCTCAGAGAAGAGGACGTGGAAGCCATCCGCGAGCTGGATGTTCGTCTCATCGTAGGCATGATCGCCAGCCAGCCACCCCCGCGCAGGCTGGCCGAGCTCGAAATCGACATTCTGTGGCTGGGGACCTTTGACTTTTTCCTGTTCCCCATTCCCCTTGCCACCCTCTACCGCGGCGTCGTCGCCGCCCTGCCCGTCATCAGCCAGGGTCACCAGGTGTTGGTCTACTGCCAGGCAGGACGGCATCGCAGCGTGGCCATGGCCGCGGCCATTCTCATCGGCATGGGCCATTCCGCAGAGGAGGCCATGGACCTCATCGTCGAAAAACGTCCGGTGGCCCATCCCGGTGCCTGGCACATCCAGCGCCAAATCCGCCGCTTCGAGAAGTACTGGCGCAAGAGGCAGACGCTGGAGGAAGAACGTGTCGGCGAAACGAGTTGAGGTGGTTGTCAATCCCGCCGCGGGCCAGCCGCAGCCGATCCTGCACACCCTTAACCAGGTTTTCGGCGAGGCGGGTATCCGCTGGGACGTGTCCATCACCCAGGAGCCGGGCGATGGCACACGGCTGGCGCGCGAAGCCCTGGAACGAGGGGCCGACGTCGTGGCCGCCTGCGGGGGCGACGGGACGGTGATGGAGGTGGGCAACGCGCTGGTGGGCAGCCGGGTGCCCCTGGCCATCCTGCCGGGCGGCACGGGCGACGTCCTGGCCGTGGAGCTGGGCATCCCTCCCGTGCTGGCCGACGCGGCCCGCCTGGCCTGCAGCCCCGACGCCGTGGAGCGCCACATCGACGCCGGGCAGGTGGGCGATCACTATTTCTTGCTGCGGCTGGTGCTGGGCTTTACCGCCCGCCAGATCGGCCTGACGACCCGGGAGCTGCGCGACCGCTTTGGCAAGCTGGCCTACCTCATCGCCGGCTTTCAGGCGCTGGGCGAAACGGCGCCCGCCCGCTACCGCCTGTCGCTCGACGGGCAGGAGGAAGAGTACGAGGCCGTGACCGGCGTCGTGGCCAATGCCGGGCGCCTGGGCATCTATGACCTGACCATATCGCCCCACACCGCCATCGACGACGGCCTGTTGGACGTTCTGGCCGTGCGCAGCATGGACCTGGCGTCGTTGTCTTCGGTGGTGGCCAGCATCGTGGCCGCCACCCCCGACCAGGCGAACCTGGGATACTGGCAGGGCCGGGAGATCCGCATCGAGAGCGATCCGCCCCAACCCGTGGTCATCGACGGAGAGGACTGCGGCGAGACCCCCATCGAGATCACGGTCATGCCCGGGGCGCTGATCGTGCTCGTACCCCCCGTGGAGGAGAGCGCCGGCCAGGAAGCCGAGCCGCTGGTGCCGGAGGGGTAAGCGGCAAGCGAACGAAAAACGCACCTGCCAGGCCGGCAGGTGCGTCCTCCTGGTTTCGGTTCCTGGCCCTCAGCCCATAGCCCGCGGCCACCAGGGCGGGGCGCCGAGATCGTCCCACCACGCCAGCAGCTCCTGGCGGAGCAGCAGGGCGCCGCTGTCCTCCGGTTTCTTTTCCTTGGGCTTGTGGATGACAAAGAAGCGGACGGGCTCGCTCTTGGTCTCGTTGCCCGCGGCGTCAAAGGCCACGACGTGCACCAGGTGCGACTCGGTGTACTTGCCGCTGCTGGCAATGATCATGAACCCGCTCTCCCAGGTCTGGGTGACCGTCTTCCCGTCGGGGCTGATCTCCACCCAGGTGACCATGACCTGCTCCTGCGTTACGGTGCCGTCGGGATTCGTGACCGTCCGCGTTTCCATGACCGGCTGCATGTTGCGATTGGGCGGCCGCAGGTCCTTCATCTGCAGGACCCACTTGACGGCGTACGGCTCCACCACCGAAAAGTCGACCAGCTCGTCGTCCATGTAGAACTCGACCCTGTCGATCTGCACGTTGTCGCGGACGTCGGCGGCCAGGTTGGCCCACTCGTCGGAGGCTTCCAGCTCGTACACCCGGCCGGGCCAGGGATAGCCGACGTAGGCTTCGGGCGGCGTGTTGTCGACCGTGACATAACTCGTGGCGCGCCGGAAATTCTGGCTGTGGTCCACGACGGTCAACTGGAGGGTATAGAGCCCATCGTTCAGGCCCCGCACGTCCCAGAACTCCAGGACGTCGTTGTCCACCTGGTTATAGTGGTCGCCGCCGATCTGGCTCCAGGCCGAGGGGTTGAGCCCCTCGCCGAACTCGAGCCGGTAAAAGTTGAAATCGCCGGAGCGGGCGTTGCCGCGGATGGCCACGACGTCCCTGACGTGCCCGCCGAGGCTGGGATCGACGATCACGACTTCGCCGCCTTCGGGGCTGCAACCATAGATCTCGTCGCGCTGGGTGGGCGGCTGGGGAATGCCCTTTTGCCGCACCCAGTTGGCCGCTTCGGGCGGATAGATCTCGTACACCCGCTCTTCCACCAGCTCGGGCGGCGTGCAAGCCGTCGCCAGCTTGCCCGTCTGGCGGTTCACGCGCTCGACGTGGTGGACGTTGCAGTATTCCGTGGGCTCGGTGCCCTCGATGAACAGGGCGTTGACCCGGTTGGGGCAGTGCTGGTTGGGCAGCAGCCCCGACACGGCGCACACCGCCGCCGTGGTGAGGCCGGGCGGCCGGGGAAAGTTGTCGATGACCTCGCCCAGGATTCGCTGAGCGTGACCCTCGTTATAGATGCGCTCCATGACGTTGTGCCAGATGGGCGCGGCGCCCCGGGAGCTGGATACCCCTTCCATGGGCGTGTTGTCGTTGTTTCCCACCCAGACGCCGGTCACGATCTGGGGCGTGTAGCCCACCGTCCAGACGTCCTTGTAGTCGGTGGTGGTGCCCGTCTTGGCTGCCGCCGGCCGGCTGAGGCGCAGCGCGCTGTTGCTGCCAAAGACCGCGGCGCGGGCGTTGTTGTCCGACAGGACGTGGGTGAGCAGGTAAGCCTCCTGGGGCGACAGCTCGCGGCCGTCGGCCAGGACGACGCTGCGCACCTCGGGCTGTTTGTACTCCTCCCGCACCTCGCCCTTGGCGTCCTCGACCCGCAGGATCGAGACGGGATCGAGCTGCCGGTAGCCGGTGCGCGCCAGCTTGGTGGGCTGGCCCATCATGGTGCCGCCGTTGGCAAAGACGCTGTAGGCATACACCATGTCCAGCAGCCACACCTCGCCGCCGCCCAGCGTCAGGCTCAGCCCGTAATAATCCAGGTCCTGGTTGAGAGTGTTGATGCCCATGGCGTGGGCGGTGCGGATGACGTTGCCGACGCCTACCATGTCCAACACCTTGACGGCCGGGATGTTGCGCGACTGGGCCAGGGCGGATCGGAAGCTGCGCGGGCCCAGGTATTCCCGGTCATAGTTCTCGGGGCAGTAGGGCGGGTTGGGATAGTCGTCAAAGCAAGAGTGGACGTCCATGACCATGTCGGCGGCCGTGTGCCCCTGGTGGAAGGCGGTCACGTAGCTGAAGGGCTTGAACGACGAGCCCGGCTGCCGGGGCGCCACGGCCACGTTCACGTTGCCGTCGATCTCTTCGTTCCAGTAGTCGAGGCTGCCCACCATGGCCAGGATCTCGCCCGTCCGGGCCCGCATGACGACGGCGGCCGCGTTGTTGACGTCCTCACCCTGTTCCTTGAGCTTGGCCACCTGGGCACGCGCCTCTTCTTCGGCGATGCGCTGGATCTCCAGGTCGATGGTGGTATAGACCTTCAGGCCACCCTGGTAGAGCACCTCCGAGCCGTAGCGGTCCTCGAGCTGCTTGCGCACATAGACGGCAAAGTGGGGGGCCACCAGGTCGTAGCGCTTGAGCATGGAAGAGTGGATCTGCATCGGCTCGGCAAAGGCGGCCTCGGCCTCGGTGCGCGTGATATAGCCCTCGTCCCTCAGCCGCTCCAGCGCGATGCCCTGCCGCTTCTTGGCCTCGTCGGGGTTGTCGATGGGATTCATGGCCGGGTACTGGACGATGGGCGCCAGCATGGTACACTCGGCCAGGGTCAGATCCTGGGCGTGTTTGCCGAAATAGACCTGCGACGCGGCCTCGACGCCGATGGCCCAGTTGCCATAGTAGTTGGTGTTCAGGTACCACTCCAGGATCTGGTCCTTGGAGTAAAGGCGCGAGATCTCCATGGCCAGGATGGCCTCCTTGATCTTGCGCGCGTACGAGACCTGGTAGCGTTCTTCCTCGGGGATCAGGATGTTTTTCACCAACTGCACGGTAATGGAGCTGCCGCCCTGGACGCCCTTGCCCTGCAAGTTGAGCAGAAACGCCCTGGTGATGCCCACCGGATCGATGCCGATGTTGGTGTAGAACGTCTTGTCCTCGAGGGCGATGGTCGCGTTGCGAAAGTCCTCGGGAATCTGTTCCAGGGGCAGCATGGTCCGGTCGCCGTGGCGAGGGTCGATGACCTCCATGAGGAGCACCTCGCCCGTCCGGTCATAGATCTTGGTCGTCTCGAACTTTTCCTGGCGGGTGACGATCTCGCCCGGATCTGGCAGGTCTTTGGCATAATAGCCATAGACGCCGGCCGCGGCGGCAATGCCTCCCACAACCGTGAGCACGAAGCCGGTGATCAACAGCACCACCAGGCCCCCCGCCATCTGGAGGAGCGTCTTGCTTGCGCCGCCCCTGGCCCGGTTGCGGCGATCACGCCGCTGCCGGAGAAGCCAGGCTTTTTCCTGTGTGTTCATCCTCACACTCCGCTGCGCAGCTAGCGAGAAAGGGGCAGCCGGCCGCCAGGCGGCCTCTCCCCCTTTCTCCACGGGCCCATGTTAGCATTTAATGGCCGGAAAGGCAAGCTCCGGCCCGGCCGGTACCAGACGGCAGGCCGGCGCCCGGCCCGCGGTTTCCCGGCGTTTTCGTTCCCGTCTGCGATCATCCTTTCCGCGTTACATGCGCTTGACTCGCCGCAGCATGCGCACGATCTCGCTGCGCCGCTCGTAGCTGGGGCCCGGCCGGCCCACCACCTCGTCGGGAGCATCCGCCTGCTCTTCCGGCTCTGGCTCCGGCTCGAGGGCGTACCAGTGGACCAGCCCGCATTCGGGGCAGATCCAGGAGTGGGCCGCGACCTGGACCTCGCTGCCGGCGGGCTCGCCGGCCGGCGGCTGCACCAGGTCGATCTGGGGCAGGAACGGACCCACCAGATTGACGCCGCACGCCAGGCACCGCCTCCCTTCCGCCATGGGTTCCCCTCAGCCTTCGGGCATCATCGGGATGTGGACGCCCTGCTCCCGGGCAAAGGCGATGGCCTCCGGGTAACCGGCGTCTACGTGGCGCACGACGCCCATGCCCGGGTCGTAGGTCAGGACGCGCTTCAGCCGGCGGGCAGCGGCGGGCGTGCCGTCGGCGACGATGACCTGTCCGGCGTGGAGGCTGTAGCCGATGCCCACCCCGCCGCCGTGGTGAAAGCTGACCCACGTCGCGCCGCCCACGGCGTTCAGGGCAAAGTTCAACAGGGGCCAGTCGGCGATGGCATCGGAGCCGTCGCGCATCCCCTCCGTCTCGCGGTTGGGGCTGGCGACAGAGCCACAGTCCAGGTGGTCACGCCCGATGGCGATGGGGGCGCTGATGCGCCCGCTGGCCACGGCCTCGTTAAAGGCCAGGCCCGCCCTGTCGCGCTCGCCGTAGCCCAGCCAGCAGATGCGGCTGGGCAATCCCTGGAAGGCCACCCGCTCCTGGGCCATCTTGATCCAGCGCACCAGGTGGTGCTTCTCCGGAAAGAGGTCCATGATGATCTGGTCGGTCTCGTAGATGTCCTGGGGGTCGCCCGAGAGGGCCACCCAGCGGAAGGGCCCCTGCCCGGAGCAGAACAGCGGCCGGATGTAGGCCGGCACAAAGCCGGGGTAGACCCACTCGCCGTTCGGGTCGCCCCCCACCTTGGCCTCCCGGTAGCCGGCGTTAAAGGCCATCTGGCGCAGGTTGTTGCCATAGTCCAGCACCACGGAACCGCGCTTTTGCATCTCGACCATGGCCCGGCAGTGCTGGACCATGGCCTGCATGGACCGCGCCTGGTATTCCCGCGGGTCGCGCTGGCGCAGCTCTTCCGCTTCCTCCATGGTCATGCCGTTGGGCAGGTACATCAAGGGGTCGTGGGCGCAGGTCTGGTCGGTGACAATGTCGGGCGTCACGCCGCGGACCACCAGCTCGGGCAGGACGTCGGCCGCGTTGCCGATGAGCCCGATGCTCCGCGGCTCCTGCTTGCGGACCGACTCGTCCACGAGGCTCATGGCCTCTTCCAGGTCCTGCACCACCGTGTCCAGGTAGCGGTGGTCCAGGCGCCTCTGGGCGCGCCAGGGGTCGACCTCGACCACCAGGGCGACGCCCTCGTTCATCGTCACCGCCAGGGGCTGGGCGCCGCCCATCTCGCCCAGGCCGGCGGTGAGGACAAACTTGCCCTTCAGGCTGGCGTCGGGGCCATAGTGCTTGCGGGCCGCGGCCGCCAGGGTCTCGTAGGTGCCCTGCAGGATGCCCTGGGTCCCGATATAGATCCAGCTTCCGGCCGTCATCTGGCCGTACATGATCAGTCCTTCGGCCTCCCAGCGGTCGAAATTCTCCTGGGTGGCCCAGGCAGGCACGATGTTGGTGTTGGCGATGATCACCCGCGGTGCGTCCTCGTGGGTCCGGAAGACCGCCACCGGCTTGCCGCTTTGCACCAGCAGGGTCTCCTCGGGCTCCAGGTTGCGCAGGCTCTCGAGGATGGCGTCAAAGGAGGCCCAGTTGCGGGCGGCGCGGCCCCGCCCGCCATAGACGATGAGGTTGTCGGGGTCGCCGGCCACCTCGGGGTCCAGGTTGTGCTGGATCATGCGATACGGCGCCTCGATGAGCCAGTTCTTGCAGGTCAGCTTGGTGCCCCGCGGGGGATGGATCTCGCGCTTGCTCATTGCCTCTCTCTCCATTCTCCTACACGTCGAAATAAAGGGCCATCTCGTACGGATGCGGCCGGTCTCGCACTTCCAGGTACTCGCGGTCCATCTTGTAGCGGATCCAGTCCCGGATGAACTCGGCATCCATGACGTCGCCGGCCAGGAGAAATTCGTGGTCGTCGGCCAGCGCTTCCAGCGCCTGCCCCAGCGTGGAGGGCACGGCTTTGATCTTCTTGCGCTCCTCCTCGCTCCAGCCAAAGACGTTGGAGTCAAAGGGGCCAAAGCCGGCAGCGGTGGGATCGATCTTTTTGCGGATGCCATCCAGGCCGGCCATCAACTGCGCTGCCAGGGCCAGGTAGACGTTGCACGTCGCGTCGGGCGGGCGAAACTCCATGCGCTTCTCGTAGGGGTTGTTGGCATACTTCGGGATGCGCACCGCGGCGCTGCGATTGCCCAGCGAGAAGAACAGGTTGACGGGCGCTTCGTAGCCGGGCACCAGGCGCCGGAAGGAGTTGGTGCTGGGATTGGTCAGGGCCAGGAGCGCCGGGCCGTGGGTCAGCAGCCCGCCGATGTAATGCAGCGCCAGCTCGCTCAGGCAGGCATAGCCCTCCGGGTCGTAGAACAGCGACAGCTCGCCCCGGGTGAGCAACTGGTGAAAGTGCATGCCGTTGCCCGCTTCGCCAAAGAGGGGCTTGGGCATGAACGTCGCCGTCTGGTTGCGGGCCGCGGCGGCCATCTTGGCCACGTACTTGACCTTCATCGTGGCGTCGCCGCTTTCCAGCAGGCCCATGAGCGCGGTCTCGATCTCGACCTGGCCGGGCCCGCCCACCTCGTGATGGTGGTAGCGGATGGGCACGCCCATGGCCTCCAGTTGGAGGCACATCTCGCTCCGCAGGTTGTAGAGCACGTCGCGCGGGGGGTGGGCGTGGTAGCCGCCGTGCATGGGGATGTAGGTTCCCTTGCCCGCTGCGGGGCTGTTCCACATCCCTTCGCTGGACTCGAGCCGGTAGCCGACGCGGTGGATCTCGTTCTCGAAGGCTACAGAGTCAAAGACATAGAACTCGAACTCGGGCCCCCACAGGCTCGCGCCGGCGATGCCCGTCTCGCGCAGGTATTCCTCGGCGCGCCGGGCGATGTTGCGCGGGTCGCGGGCAAATTCCTTGCGACTGTCGGCCTCCCTGGCCGAGCATAAAAAGCTGAGGGTGGGTGCCTCCCAGTAGGGATCCATGAACCCGGTGGACAGGTCGGGCACGGTGACCATGTCGCCCGACTTGAGGGGTTTGAGCCCCACGCTGGAGGCGTCAAAGCCGACCCCCTCTTCGACCAACTCCTGGGTGAACTGGCTGGCCGGAACCGTCACGTGGTGCCAGCGCCCCCAGAGGTCGGTGTACTTGAGGTCCACCATGCGCACACCCTGTTCCTGGATGAACGCTTTCGCCTCGTCAAAATCTTGAAACATGACTGACCTTTCTCTCCGGTGAGTTGTGCCTGTGAGCCGACGCCAGGGGTATTATACCGGAAGCAGCCGGAAAGGCAAAACCAGGCGCGAAGGAGAGCCCCACGCCCCCGGCCGCCAGGCGCTCCGCTCCTGGCCCGCCGTTTGCCACTTTGGCCCGGCTTTAGTATAATACGCTGTGGCGCGGTTTACTGCACGCGAACAACCAGCCGCGCCTGGCTCCACAGACCTTCGAGATCGTAGTACAGCCGTAGCCGCGGGTCAAAGATGTGGACGACGACGGATCCATAATCGGCCAGGATCCATCCCGATACGGCTTCACCTTCCAGGTGCAAGCGGCGGGCGCCGGCGGCCTTGGCTTGTTTGTCAATCTCGTCGAGGATGGCTCGGAACTGGGGCGTGCTCTCGGCGTTACACAGGACGAAATAATCTGCCAGCAAAGAGACGCCTTCCATGTCCAACATGACGATGTCACTTCCAAGCCGTTCGGCAATAGCGTCGACGATTACGTGAGCGAGCTCGATTGGTTCCAGGATTCAACCTCCAAATGCTTACAAATCTTCGGGCGTTCCGGCCGCGCGGAGGCGCGACAGATGCTCCTCCATCTGCTGCCAATGGCTGCCCTGCCAGTAGATACGGCCACAGGAGGAGCAATGTTTGAAAGACGTGTGGGTGCGCGCGACGTAGGCCGGCACCCTGGCCCTCGCCTCGTCGTGGCTGATGGCTTCCAACAGCCCGTTGCACACCGGGCAGCGGGAAAAGGCCCGGTCGGGCTCCAGTTCCAGCTCGACCAGGACCTGGCGGAGCTGCTCGTCGAGCCCCTCACCGGCGATGAGCAGCGTGCGCAGCCCGCGGCGCCTGGCCAGGGGCCGGTCGCGGGTGAGCAGAATCCGATCCTCGGCACGGGCGAGCCGGACCAGTTGGTGGTCGTCCAGCCTCGGATCATAGAGCGTATCGTAACCCAGGATGCGCAGCCACTTGGCCAGGGTGCCAAGCATGGCGTCTACGACAAATGAACAACTCACAATTCTTGATTTTCAGCTCTCAGCTCGCAATTCTTGCCCTGCTCCTGCCCGCCGGCCTGATCTTGCTGGCGGGTGGCAGCCTTGCCGGCCGCCGGCCGGCCCGGTCTGCCGTGGCGGGCCTGGGTGGCCTGGCGCTGGCGGCCATCAGCTACTGGGCCTGCGGATTCGCCTTCCAACTGGGCGGCGTCGGCCTCGTGTGGGACCTGCCCGGCCTGGAAGGGCTCGTCTGGGAATGGGCCTCGCCCTTCAACCTCGAGTGGGGCGTCCTCGGCCTGCGCGGCTTCTTTCTCCTCGACGAGGCCGCCACCCCGGCCGCCCTGGCCCTCTTCCTGGCCCACCTGCCGTCCCTGGCCGTGGGCGTCCTCTTGCCCTTCCTTGCGCTCCGCGAGCGCCTGCCGGGCTGGATGTCGATGCTCGGCGCCGTGCTGCTGGCGGCCATCGTCTATCCCGTGGCCGGCAACTGGTTCTCGGGCGGCGGCTGGCTGATGCACGTCGGCCAGACGCTGGGCCTGGGCCACGGCTACGTCGACCTGACGGGCACCAGCACCGCGGCCCTCGTGGGCTCGCTGGCGGCGCTGCTGGGCATCGTCATCTTTCGCCGGCGCCTGCCTCCCCTGCCCGAGGGCGAGGTCGCCATGCTGCCGGTGGTCCACCTGCCCGTCCTCGCCATCCTGGGCGCCTTCCTGGCCGCCGTGGGCAGCGTGAGCCTCTTTGCCGCCAATCCCATCCTGGCCGGCGGCGGCCTGGCCCACCCCCGGGTGGGCGTGAACCTGCTCCTGGCGGCGGCGGGAGGCGCCATCCTCCCCGGCCTGTACACCTGGTTCACCACCGGCGCCGCCGATTCCCTGGTGGCCGCCCGCGGCTGCGTGGCCGGGGTGATCGCGGCCACCGCGGCTGCCAGCCTGATCCCGCCCTGGGCGGCCCTGGCCCTCGGCGGCGCGGCTGGCCTCCTGGTGCCCCTCGTCACCTTTGTCGTGCGCTACGTCCTGCGCATCGACGATCCCACCGGCGCCCTGCCCATCGGCTTGCCGGCCGGCGTCCTCGGCATCCTGGCGCCGGGCCTCGTGGCCGACGGCCAGGCGGGCCAGGGATGGAACGGCATCGGCGTCGAGAGCTACCTGGGCGTCGCCGGCCAGGGGATCACCGGCTTTGTCCCCGCCCCCGGCCTGGCCTCCGACTGGCCGGGCCAGCTCAACGCCCAGCTCTTGGGCATGGCGGCCATCGCTGCGTGGACCGCCGCCGCGGTGGCGATCCTATTCCTGATTCTAAAGGTGCTCCTCGTCCTCTGGCGGTTCGTCCCTGTGCCCGAGGAGGAGGACGATCTCGAGCCCTGACCGGGGACGCGGCGTCCCCGGCCCGGGCGCCTAGCCCAGCGATTCCAGCTCGTCGATCATCTCGGCGATGATGTCGAATCCGCCGTTCCAGAACTCCAGAGAAGTCATGTCGATGCCCGCTTCCGTCAGGATCTCGGCCGGGCTCCGGGAGCCGCCGTAGGCCAGGATCTTTTCGTAGCGGGCGACAAAGGGTTTGCCCTCTTTGCGATAGCGGCCGTACAGGGCCAGGACGAGCAACTGGCCAAAGCTGTAGGCGTAGCAGTAGAACGGCGTGCGATAGATGTGGGGAATGGACGTCCATTCCCAGCGAAACTCGTCGCTCAGCTCCACGGAGTCGCCAAACTGCTCCTGCAGGTTGTCCAGGTAGTGGGCCGATAGCTGCTCCGTGGTCCGCCCCTCGGCGATGAGCCGGTGGGCGTCGCGCTCAAAGAGCACAAAGTAGGCCTGGCGCGTGACCGTGGCATAGGTATCGTCCACAAAACGGGCCAGCACGTCGCGCCGCAGGGCCGGGTCCTTTTCCTGCGCCAGCAGCCGCTCCAGGAGCAGCATCTCGGAAAAGACCGACGCCGTCTCGGCCAGGGGCAGCGAGGAGTGAAAGGTCAGCGGCGTGTGCTCGGCGGCCATGAGGCCGTGGATGGCGTGGCCCAGCTCGTGGGCCAGGGCCGCCACGTCGCTCACCTGCCCGGTATAGTTGATGAGCACCCAGGGCGTCAGCCCGGGCAGAACGCTGTAGCAAAAGGCCCCCGTGTCCTTGCGCGGCCGCAGCTCCGAGTCCAGGTGCCCGTCGGCAAAGACGCGGCGGGCGTGGCCGGCCAGCACGGGCGAAAAGTCCTCCAGGCTGGCCAGCACCATCTTGGCCGCCTCGTCAAAGTCGAAAGTCTTTTCCGAGGCCGTGAGGGGGGCATAGATGTCGTAGCGGCGCAGCCTGTCCATGCCCAGCCAGCCGGCCTTCAGGCGAAAGTAGCGCTGGAACAGGGAGGCGTTCGCCCGGCAGGCCTCCAGCAGCGTGTCGACCACCGTGTCGGGAATGTCGTTGGCCAGGTTCCGGACGGCGATGGGCGACGAGAAGTGGCGGAGATCGAGGTTCTCGCTGGACCAGTCGCGCACCAGGTACTGGTAGATCTGGCCGAGTACCGTGCCGTCCTGGGCATAAACCCGGTACAGCTCCCGGTAGATGGCCTCGCGCACCTCCGGCCGGGGGTCGCGGGCATAGACCGACAGCTCGGCGCGGTTGAGCTTTTTCAGCTCGCCATCGATCTCGACCTCGAAGGTAAAGGCGTTGGTGACCATTTCGTAGATGGTCACCAGCCCGTGGGTGCCGTTGACGTCCTTGACGTTGATGATCCTTTCTTCCGGCTCCGACAGGGTGTGGGGCTTGAACCGGCGCAGCGATTCCAGGTAGTAGGCATTGTCGCCGCTGGCCGCTAGCAGCCGCGCCGCCGGCTCGTCGTCCAGCCCCTTCCACCACAGGCTGAAAAAGAGGGTGCGGTTTTCCACGTCGGTGAGGAGCTTTTCCACGCGGCCGCGAAAGGCCAGCGCCTCCTGCTCCTGGGTGTCTTCCGTGAACCAGAGGTAGCTGTAGGCCCGCAGCCGGCCGCCAATGACCGCGATCTTGACCACCAGGGCCATCATGGCCTGGAACTGGTCCGTGGGCATGTCGGGCGACAGCCGGTCACGCTGCGACTCTAGCTCGGCGACGGCGCCCTCCATCTCGCCGACCACGCTATCGAACTCGGGTCCGTGGGTCGCGGGCAGCAGGTCCGCCAGCGACCAGCGGGCCAGCTCAAACGTTTCAGCGCTCATGCTCTTCTCCTGTTTCCAGATGTGGCGTGTTTCCACGCATCAGGTCGTCGTGCGACGCCCAGATTATACCAGGCTCCGGGCCCCGGTGCAAGCCTGCCCGCGCCGTGCCCCACGGCCTCCGCCAACCCCTGCTCGGCGCGGATAACAATCCTCGCCCTCTCAAAACCAGCGATTTCTGCTCGGTTTGCGCCTGATCGCCCCCCGTCACGTGACCCCCCGGACGTCGGACGGCGTCTTTGGAAAGAGGGCATCCAGGAGCACCCGCGCTTCGTCGCCCGCGGCGTAGCAATCGGCCATGGCCCCTTCCAGCTCTTCGAGGGAGCGATAGCCAAAGAGGAGCTGCAGGAAGGTCAGCCCGGGAAAGACGGCGTTGGCCCCCTTTTCGCCGATGGTCTTCCAGGGCTGGGCGCGGATGCGCCCGTCCTCAAAGATCAGCCGCAGCCCGTCGCGATAGAAGCTGAGCTTGAGCTCGCCCGTGTGGCCGGGGGCCACGGAAGCGGCCAGCCGCTCTTCCAGGAACGGGGCGATGCGCCCTATGAAGTCGGGCAGGTCGGCCACCCGGATGTACCAGGCGTAGGGCTTGCGCACGTAGGGCAGACGGTTGGCCATGGCCTGGTAGGCCGGGTGCTCGCTGCCCAGCCAGAAGCCGAAGGTGGTGAGCCCCTCCTTGCCCTCCGCCCGGGCCATGTCCTGGCCCGTCTGCCACAGGTGGCGGATGACGGCCGGGCCGGCGGCCAGCCACGAGATGCCGGGCCGGAGCTCGAAGGTCGTGGCGGGCAGCATGGTGCCCCACAGGGCGGCGGGATGCATGATCATGCCCACGCGGTCGCCGTCCCTCTCGACGATCCGAACCAGGTCCCGGTTGACGTTGTTGTCGCTCTTGCCCGCCAACTCGTAGCGCCACAGGTCCTCGTCCCACACGCAGCCCACCAGGCTCCGCTGCCTCTGCCGTCGGTCCATCTCCACGAGGAAGGGTATGTCCCCCTCGCCGGCCGGGCGCAGGCGATAGGTCTCTTCCTCGCCTTCCTTCAGCCGGGGCACGTGGGACTCGTAGCCGGCGCGGCCACCGCCCAGGTTCAGCGCCATCTCGTAGCCGAACTGGCGATAGTACCAGGGGATGCCGGTGATGCACTGCATCTTGTCGCCGCGCTCGGCGCTCCACTCGTGGACGGCGTCGAACAGGGCGCGGATGAGGCCCCGCTGCCGGTAGTCCGGGTGGGTGGCGACCAGCTCGGGCCGACCGACGCCAAACTGGATCCCGCCGTAGCTCCAGGTCTGGGAGATCAGGCACAGGGACGAGACGATGTGGCCGTTCCTCGGCTCTTCAACGACGGCAAAGTCGCCGGGATCAAAGGTGGGATGGGGTCTCACCATCAGGTCGCGTACCCAGGCGCCGACGCGCTCGTCGGGCTCTTCCACGCCCGCGTCGCGGTGCAGGTTGGAATGGGCCTCGATCAGTTGCTCGGCGTCCGCCTCCGTCGCCCGCCTCAGGATCAGGCCGTCGTCCAGGGTAAGAGGTAACTGCTGTTTCAACATCGCACGATGATCTGCGACCGCTCGGGCCCCACCGACACAAAACGGATGGGCGCCGCGGCCAGCCCGGCGATGCGCTCCAGGTAGGCCCGGGCCTCCGCCGGTAGGTGGTTCCAGCGCCGGCAGCCGCTGGTGTCCGTCCGCCAGCCTCCTTGAAAGCGGATGACCATGCCGGCCCGCGAGGCGAGATGGTCGATCACGCGTCCTTTGCCCTCGTCGCCCCATTGGGCGCCGACGACGGCCGTGACAGTCATAGGACACCTCCTCGTGTCAAGTCGATGCACTCCCCGTTTCAGTCAAGTCAGACAAGGGGCCAGGGTACGACGCGCCCGGGGCCCGGCTCCGGAAAGCAGCCGGACTCCACCAGGTTGTGCACGCGCCGGCGCAGAGCCCGGATCTCGCCCCGGCTGAGCATGTGCTCCAGGGCGCGGGTCAGGGCCGAGACCTCGGCCAGGGCCTCTCGCAGCCGGCTGATGTCGGTCACCACGTCGTAGGGCAGCGGTTCCCCGGCATAGTCCCAGATGACCGTGCGGAGTTTCGGTTCTTCGTGAAAGGTCAGGGCGTTGTCGATGGCCCACAGCCGGCCGTCCTCGCCCACCAGGCAGTGGCCCGCCTTGCGGTCGGCATTGTTGGCAATGACGTCAAAGGCCGCCACGCGCTTCAGATCCTGGAGGTAGCGCTCGTCGTGCTGGACGGAAAAAAAGTGCGCCGACTCGTCGGAATGAACGTAGAACTGGAGAGACCCGAGGCCATGGGGCCCCTGGCGCAGCACGGTGGGCGGCACCAGGCCCCAGCCCAGCTCCTCGCTCAGGAGATAGCTGGCCACCTCGCGCATGCCCAACGCCCCGTGGGCAAAGTCCCACAGGGGCCGCTCGCCCCGCTGCGGCTTGTAAACCGCCAGGGTCGAGTGCTCGGCGTCGCGCACCGTTACCAGCAGCGTGGCATTAGAGCTCCACGGAATCAAACCCTCGACCTCGATCTCGCCTTCTGCAAGGAGACGAAGGATGCGATCGGGGGGTAGGGCGATGGTTTGATCCTCTCGATCGGTCACGTTCGATGGCCGTTCCGGCGCGGGCAGAAGTGGCCCTCGGGGTCCATGGGCTGGCCACACATAGCGCACACCGGGCGGCCGGCCGAGACCACCTCTTGCCCGTGCATGCTAAAGGCGCGCATCTGGCCGGGCGTGGCCCAGAAGCGGGCGACGGAGGGCGTGGAATCGTCCTCTTCGTCCATGAGCTCGTAGGCGATGATGACCAGTCGCTGCGTCGCCTGGTCGTAACCAAGGTTCACCTGCCCGGTGCGGAACACGGGCTCCAGCGGATATTCGAGATCCATGCCGTGTTGCAGGACCGGGTCGGGCTCGACGACGGCGTCGGCGTTGCCCTCGGCGATGGACAGAAGTACCTGGTCGATGGCCAGCGCCAGGGCGGCGACGTGCTCCTTTTCGCAGATGACGGTCACCAGGCGCTGGCCTTTGCGGGCCTGGATATAGAACGTGCGGTTGCCAGGATCGCCAACGGCGTTGGTCGTGATGCGATCAACCGGGTTGAGGTCATACACCTGGTAAGGCATGTGGCTGCTCCTCGTTTTCTTGCTCCTTCTCCTGCTCCTTGTCCTCGAACTTGAAACTGGGCAAAGACTCGCTCCGATTCATGAACAGCAGGCGAGGACCAAAGGGCGTGAAGGCAAAGGCCGTCACGGAAGCGGGCCCGATGGCAAGGCGCTGGTACAGATCCAGGGGCAGTCCCAGGTAGTGGGCCACCACCAGCTTGATGGGATCGGAGTGGGAAAAGACCGCCACCGTCTCCTTGTCGTGGGCGTCGCGGATGGCGTCGATCTCGGACACCAGGCGCGCCTGGACCTCGCGGAGCGACTCGCCGCCGGGGAAACGGGCCCCGGAAGGATAGACCTGCACGACGGGCCACAGCTCTTCCTTCTGGAGCTCTTCCAGGCTGCGGCCGGTCCACTCGCCAAAGCGGATCTCGCCCAATGCCTCGCGCACCTGGATGGTCAGGCCGTGGGACTCGGCCACGGGTTGGGCCGTCTCCATGGTCCGTTCCAGGGGGCTGCTGTAGATGGCGGCCAGCGGCACGTCGGCCAGCCGCTTGACCAGCGCTTCGACCTGGGCACACCCCTCGGCGTTGAGGCTTATTCCGGGTGTCCAGCCTGCGAGCTTCTTGTCGGCCCAATCGTTGAGGGCGTGGCGGATCAGAAGTAAATTCATCATTCTCATCGTCTTTTCTCCCTGGCATTATACCACAGATGGGCCAGGATTCAAGTTAGAGTTGGGTTTGTTTTTGAGGGGGACCTTTCCCCCCGGTCCCCCTCCCCTCGCAGGGAAGGGGGGAGTTGTCTCCCCCGTCTGCGAGAGCAGGGAGTTCGCTCGCAGGGAAGGGGGAGGGGCGGTACGCCGGCGTACCCGTCCCGGAGCCTCTTGCCCGGCAGGAACCGACCGGCAACGTGCAACGACTGCCCGCGGGAATTTGCTGCCCGCATGGCTGCCGGCTAGTCGGCCGTCACTTCCCTTCGACGCAGCTTGGGGCGCGCCCGCCGCCCGAAGCGCAGGTCGCCCAGGCCCGACAGGCCCAGGTAGCCATAGGCACACACGTACAACAGCAAAAACGGCACGGAGAACCAGTTGCCCTTGGAGAGGGCCACGGCGACGGTCCCCAGGGAATAGACGGCCAGCAAGAGCTCGCCGAGGGTCAGCCACTGGAAGGGAAGGGCGTATCGCCTGCCGGCCCAGCGCTGTCCCCGGCGGTCCACCCTGAACTTGGGCGTGCGGTAAAAGGCGCGGTCCCCGCCGATGAGGCCCCGGGCGATGGCCACCGTGTTGGACAGGGCCAGGCCGGTGCCCAGCAAGGCCAGCACCGGCATGGCCAGAAAGCGCCGCCGCCAGTCGGGATAGAGGTGCCGCTGCGACAGGGCGTTGGCCAGGATGGGCCCCAGGGCCATGAGCCAGAAGATGGTCAGGTTCAGCGTCAGGGGGATCTCCCCCAGGAGCATGGGCAGCGTCAGGCACAGCAGCAGCAGCGACATGGGGTGGGCGATCCAGACGCTGAGGTGCAGCAGCCCCTCCAGCCGGGCGGCCCAGGGCAGGCGCCCCGCCTTTCCGCCGCCCTCATCGCCGGCCCGGCCCGCATCCAGCGTTCCCCGTAGCAGGGAGCCCGCCAGCTTGACGAGACATTGGGCCGCGCCCGTGGCCCAGCGCGCCTGCTGCCGCTTGAAGGCCGCCATCTGCGGCGGCAGCTCGGCCGGCGCTTCGATGTCGGGCAGGTAGAGGGCCTGCCAGCCGGCCAACTGTGCCCGGAAGCTCAGATCCACATCTTCCGTCAGCGTATCGCTCTGCCAGCCCCCGGCATCCACGATGGCCTGGCGGCGCCAGATGCCCGCCGTGCCGTTAAAGTTCATCAGCAACCCGTTCCGGTTGCGGCCCAGGTGCTCGACCACAAAGTGCCCGTCCAGGGCGATGGCCTGCGCCCGGGTGAGGGCCGAGTAGTCATGGTTCAGGTAGCCCCAGCGTGCCTGGACAAAACCCAGGCGCGGCTCGGCCACCAGGTAGGGCACGCTCCGCTTCAAGAAGTCGGGCCCCGGCAAAAAGTCGGCGTCAAAGATGGCCACCAGGTCGGCCTGGGCCCTCTCCAGTCCCCGGGCCAGGGCGCCGGCCTTGTACCCCGTCCTGTCGGACCGGTGGATGATCTCGATGTTCAGCCCCCGGGCGCGCAGGCGGTTGACGCAGGCGCTGGCCAGGCGCGTCGTTTCGTCCGTCGAGTCGTCCAGGACCTGGACCTGGAGGCGGTCCCGCGGATAGTCGAGGCGCGCCACGGCGTCGATGAGCCGCCTGGTCACGTACAACTCGTTGTAGATGGGCAGTTGTACGGTGACAGAGGGCCAAACGCCAGGCTCGGAAGGTTGTTTTGGGCACTGCCTGCGGCGACGCAGATACAGCGCTGACAGCAGCAGGGCGTTCCCGCCATATAGGGCCACCAGCAACGCCGCAGCCAGGTAGGCAATCGTCAATAGTGACACAGGGCCTCCCCTTCGGCAAACGGCGGTAAGTATACCATTGCCCGGGCATCCTGGCAAAGGCGCTGCTGCGCGCGGCGTTTGACACCCTCCCCACCTTCGCGTACAATAGCGGGCACACATGATTAGCTTGCAGAAGGAGGAGGATTTCCTGTGAACATTGGCTTTGGCGCAAGTCAAGCCGAGGCTATGGCCAGTTTTCTTCAGGACCTGGTACGCATTCCCAGCCTTTCCACGCACGAAGAAGCGGTTGCCGTTCGCCTGGCGGAAGAGATGCAGCATGTCGGCTTCCAGGACGTGCGACAGGATCGCATCGGCAACGTGGTCGGCCGCATCGGCAATGGGAACGGCCCGACGCTGCTCTTTGACGGCCACATGGACACCGTCGACGTCGGCCGGCTCGACCGTTGGTCCCACGGTCCCTACAACGGCGTCGTCGAGCAGGGGGTGCTGCACGGGCGCGGCTCGTGCGACATGAAGGGCGGCCTGGCCGCCATGGTCTATGCCGCCAGGGCACTGATGGACGCCGGCGTGGAGCTCAATGGCAATCTGTACGTCGTGGGCGTCGTCCAGGAAGAGCCCTGCGAGGGCTTTGGCATGCGCGTCCTGGTAGAAGAAGAGGGCGTGCGGCCCGACTATGTCGTCCTCGGCGAGCCGAGCAACCTCCAGGTGCGGGTGGGCCACCGGGGCCGCATCGAGATGCAGGTCAGGGTGTGGGGCAAGGCGGCCCACGCCTCTTCGCCCTCCCTGGGCACCAACGCCATCCACAACGCCGCCAAGCTCATCTTTGGCATCGAGCTGCTGGCGCCCCGCCTGGCGACGGACCCCTTCCTCGGGCAGGGAACCATCGCCGTGACCGAGATCGAGAGCCACGCCGCCAGCCGCAACGCCCTGCCCGACGTCTGCAGCTTTTACATCGACCGGCGGCTGACGCTGGGCGAGACCGAGCGCAAGGCACTGGCCGAGATCCAGGGCATCATCAACACCGAGGAGATGGACGCCGAGGTGACGGTCAGCGAGTACGTGGCCGCCAGCTACACCGGCTACCAGTGCCGGGCGCGCAACGCCTTCCCGGCCTGGGTCATGGGCGAAGACCATCCCCTGGTCCAGGCCCTGTGCCGCAGCGTGCGCGAGACCCTGGGCTACCGGCCGCGCATCGGCCGCTGGAACTTTTCCACCGACGGCACCTACACCGCCGGCGTGGCCAACATCCCGACCGTGGGCTTTGGCCCCGGCGAGGAGCAGTATGCCCACACCCAGAACGAGCAGGTGCGCCTCAACGACGTCGTGGACGCCGCGCGGGTCTATGCCCGGCTGGCCATCGAGATTCTCGGCCAGCGCTGACCTGCGGAGGAACGAACAGAAAANNCCCAAGCCGTTTTCGATTTCCATCGGGGCAACGTCAGTCGCTGCTGCTGCCCAGGTTGGAGGAGATGAGGCTGTTGTTTGTCGTCTTTCCCGTGTTCCCGTCGCGCCGGCGGCGATAGCCCGTGCCCGCCGGGATCAGCTTGCCGATGATGACGTTCTCCTTCAGGCCGTAGAGCCCGTCCACCTTGCCCTCGATGGCTGCTCCGGCCAGCACGTTGATGGTGTGCTGGAACGAAGCTCCCGACAAGAAGCTCTCGGTGTTGAGGGCCGCCTTGGTGATGCCCAGGAGCACCGGCCGTGCCGTCGCCTTCTGGCCCCCGGCGCGGGTGACCTCTTCGTTGATGTCCTGGAAGACCAGGCGGTTGACCATCTCGCCGGGCAGCAGGTCGGTGTCTCCCGACTGCACGATGCGCACCCGGTTGGTCATCTGGCGGATGATGGTCTCCAGGTGCTTGTCGTTGATCACCACGCCCTGGCTGCGGTACACCTGCTGGATCTCGTTCAGCAGGTAGACCTGGGACGCCTCGCGGCCCAGGATGCGCAGCAGGCGGGTGGGGTTGATGGACCCCTCCGTCAACTGCTGTCCGGCCTTGACCATGGCCCCCTGCTCGACGCGCAGGCGCGCGGTCGTCGGGATCTCGTACTCCCGCTCGTCACGCCGCTCGCGCCGGATATAGACTGTCGTCTGCGGCCGCACGGTCACCTTTCCGGCGACCTCGGTCGTCTGCTGCCGGGCGCCGTACTGGGCCACGGCATCGCCCGCCTTGACCTTCTGCCCATCCTCCACGATAGGCCGGTAGTTGGCCGGGATCGGGACCTCGACCGGGTACTTGGCCCGGTTCGCGGAGATCAGGATGGCCGGCTCCTCGACAAACACCCGGCCGGCGTTCTCGGTCTCGATGGTCCTTTCGCCGTACTGGGCGATGGTCTCTCCCTCGATGACCGACTGCTCGTCCTGGACCAGAACCCGGTAGTTCCGGGGGATGGTGTACTCGTCGGTAAAGACCTCGTGGTGCACCACCTTGAGCACGCGGACCCCGTCCTGCTGATCCAGCTCGACGCGCCCGTCAATGTCCGAGATGACCGCCTCGCCCTTGGGGATGCGGGCCTCGAACAGCTCTTGCACGCGCGGCAAGCCGTGGGTGATGTCCGACGCGCCGGCCACACCACCGGTGTGGAAGGTCCGCAGCGTCAACTGCGTGCCAGGCTCGCCGATGGACTGGGCGGCGATGATGCCCACCGCTTCGCCGATGCGGATCGTACCGCCGCGGGCCAGGTCCTGGCCGTAGCAGGTGGCGCACATGCCGTGGCGCAGGGCGCAGGTCAGGGGCGAGCGCACGTACACCTCTTTGACGTTCGCCTGCTCGATCCGGTCCACGTGGTCCTGCTCGATGGTCTCGCCCATCGAGACAATGATCTCGCCGCTCTCGGGATCGACCACCGTGCCGGCGGCCACGCGGCCGGCGATGCGCTCCGCCAGGGTTTGCCCCAGGCGGCGGGTCTCTTCCAGGCTCACCCAGATGCCCGACCGGGTGCCGCAGTCGTCGGCGTCGATGATGACATTGTGCGCCACGTCCACCAGGCGCCGGGTCAGGTACCCGGCGTCGGCCGTGCGCAGGGCGGTATCGGCCAGACCCTTGCGCGCGCCGTGGGTCGAGATAAAGTATTCCAGGGCCGTCAGCCCCTCGCGAAAGTTGGACCGGATGGGCAGGGCGATAATGCGCCCCGCCGGGTCGGCCATCAGGCCGCGCATGCCGGCCAACTGGCGGATGGGCGTGAAGCCGCCCTTGGTCGCGCCCGACACTGCCATGACGCGGATGGGACCCTCCGGGTCCATGTTCTGCGCCACGGCCGTGGTGATGTCGTCCGTCGCCTTGGTCCACAGCTCCACGGTTCGCATGTACTGCTCGTCCTCGGTGATGAGGCCGCGCCGGTACTGGTGCTCGACACGGGTGACCTCTTCGCCGACGAGCTTCAGGATGATCTCTTTCTCCGGCGGCACCGTGATGTCGCTCACGGCGATGCTCGTGCCCGACTTGGTCGCGTAGCGGAAGCCGATGCTCTTGATGTCGTCCACCAGCTTGGCCGTGGCGCCCATGCCCAGGCGATTGTAGCACTTGCTCACCAGCTCCTGGAGCTGGCCCTTGTCCATCACCTCGTTGGCAAAGCGCAACTGCTGGGGCAGGTATAGGTTAAAGAGCACGCGCCCGACCGTGGTCTCCACGTAAGGCGTCGGGTTCCGGTCTTCCGGCGTAAAGCCGACGGCCAGGAGCATGTCCCGGATCTCTTGCTCGTCGTCCTCGTCCAGCCCCGCCATCGCCTGCAGGCGGCCGCGCTCCATCACGTCCAGGAGTTGGCCGACCGAGTGGATGGACGCTGCCTCGAGGGCATCCTGGACCTCGTCACTCAGGTCCAGGTAGTCCATTTCCTCGTCTTCGATCCAGCTTCGGAAGCGCAGGCGAATGGGCGAGTGCAACTGCACCTTGCCCAGATCGTAGGCGAGATGAACCTCGTCCATGTTGGCAAAAGCCGGCAGGTGCTCGGGCGTCTCCTTGCGGTCCATGGTCATGTAGAAGCAGCCCAGGACCATGTCCTTGGCCGGCCCGACGATGGGCTCGCCGCTGGCGGGCTTGAGCAGGTTCCGGCTGGCCAGCATCAGGTCCCGGGCCTCGTTCACCGCCCTATCCGACAGGGGGACGTGAACGGCCATCTGGTCGCCGTCAAAGTCGGCGTTAAAGGCCGCGCACACCAGCGGGTGGATCTGGATGGCCTCGCCGTCCACCAGGGTGGGCTCGAAGGCCTGGATGCCAAGGCGGTGCAGGGTGGGGGCACGGTTCAGCAACACCGGCCGCTCCCGGATCACCTCTTCGAGCACCTCCCAGACCTCGGGCCGCTGCTGCTCGATGATCCGCTTGGCGCCCTTGACGTTGATGGCATAGTTGTAATCCACCAGGCGGTTGATGACAAAGGGCTGGAACAGCTCCAGGGCCATGCTCTTGGGCAGGCCGCACTGGTGCAGCTCCAACTCGGGGCCGATGACGATGACCGAGCGCCCGGAATAGTCCACGCGCTTGCCCAGCAGGTTGCGGCGGAAGCGGCCCTGCTTGCCCTTGAGATAGTCGGACAGCGACTTGAGGGGCCTGCGCCCCCGGGCCGAGACGGCCTTGCCGCGCCGGCTGTTGTCGATGAGCGAGTCCACCGCCTCTTGCAACATGCGCTTCTCGTTGCGCACGATGACGTCGGGCGCGCCCAGGTCCAGCAGGCGCTTCAGGCGGTTGTTGCGGTTCACCACCCGCCGGTAGAGGTCGTTGAGGTCCGACGTGGCAAAGCGACCGCCGTCGAGCTGGATCATGGGCCGCAGCTCGGGCGGGATGACCGGCAGCATGGTCAGGATCATCCACTCGGGGCGGTTGTCGCTCTTGCGCAGCGCTTCCACCACCTGCAGCCGCTTGGTGGCCTTTTTCTTGAGCTGCTTGGAGCGCGTGGTGCGCATGGTCGAGCGCAGCTCCTTGCTCAAGGCATCGAGGTCGATCTGCTTGCAGATGTCGAGAAAGGCCTCGGCGCCCATCTTGGCCTCGAAGACTTGTCCCCACCGATCGTTGAGCTCGTGGTACCGGCTCTCGGTGAGGAAGGTCATCTGCCGCAGGCCCCGCAGGTCTTCCTTCTTGTCGTCCGCTTCGGCCTCCAGGTCGGCCAGTTGCTGGTTCAGGCGCTCTTTCAGGATCTCGCTGGCCTGGCCAGCCTCGTAGGTCAGTTGGTCGCCTTCGGCCGAGATCAGGAGCGCAACGTCCTCCATCTCCTGCCGGATCTCGTCCTTGATCTCGTCAAGGCGGGCAGCGGCCAGCTCCTGCGGGCGCGACATGTGGCTTCGTTCCACCGTTTCGCCGGCAGCGACGATGGGAGTCGGGTGAAAGCCGAGGCTGACGTCCTCGGCCGCTTGCTGGCCCACGAGCGACTCCAGGCGCGACTGCATGGACCGGACCTCGTTGGTGACGGCGTCGGTCAGGGTGCTGCCCTTTTCTTCCAGTTCCTCTTCGCGCTGCTTTCGCCGGCGCTGCAGGTTGTCCAGCGCCTCTTGCAGGCGGGCATCGATTTCGGAAATCTTTTCCTGGGTCGCGCGCTCGATGCGCGTGCGCTCCCGCAGCAGATCGTCGTCGAGGCGGCGCAGGGCCTTGGTCCGGCCATCCTCGTCGACGTAGGTGATGACGTATTGCGCAAAGTAGAGCACGCGGTCCATGTTGCGTCGCGAAACGTCCAGCAGCAGGCCCAGGTAGCTGGGCACCCGCCGGGTATACCAGATGTGGGCCACGGGGGCCGCCAACCTGATATGGCCCATACGCTCGCGCCGGACCGACGAACGAGTGACCTCGACGCCGCAGCGCTCGCAGGTCACGCCCCGGAACCGGATGTGCTTGTACTTGCCACAGGCACACTGCCAGTCCCTCGTCGGACCAAAGATCGCCTCGCAAAAGAGGCCATCCCGTTCCGGCCGAAGGCGGCGATAGTTGATCGTTTCCGGTTTGGTCACCTCGCCGTACGACCAGGAGAGAATCTCCTCAGGCGAGGCGAGACTGATCCGTAGGGCCTTGAAATCTTTCAGGCTCAAGTTCTTTCCTCCTACAGTTCCTCATTGGCAGGCTGGCATGGAGTGCTCGCCGTGCCACGCAAATCATACTCGGAACTACCCAGGAAATCGCTGGTCAGGGGGAGTCCGTTCTGCTATATTTCCGGAGAATCTGTTAAGCTGGGACGCAGATAACGGATGGTAGTCGCCAAATGGCGATGCCCCAGGTGCCTGGCGACCGTTTTCAGATCGCCGCTCATTTCGTAAACTTCTCGGGCGTACATGTAGCGCAGCGCCTGGGTGGTCAGGCCATCCAGTCCGGCTTCGCGGGCGTAATGGTGGAGCAACCGCTGCACCGATCGAGTGGACAGCGGGTTGCCGTCGCGGTTGACACACAGGCTCTCCACGCCCGGCGCCGCCTCTCGAATCTCCATATACTTGACCACGGCGTCGTACGCGTCTTGTTCCAGCGGTATCGTCCGGCCCTGGTCGCCATTCAGCCCCCGTACCTCCAGGTACGGCTGGCCGGCCTCGAGGGTGACATCGTCCAACCGCAGCTCGGTCAGCTCGCCGAGCTTGAGCCCCGCCCTTAGCAAGAGCTGCACGACTGCCCAATCCCGGACCGCCCGCTGCGACCGGCTCTGTTCCACGGCTGCCAGCAGCCTGTCCACATCGCCGGGGGTCAGCGATCGCGAACGCTCCGACGCACTTTCTCCAAGGAGCGAAACCCCCTCCGCCGGATTGGTCTCGGCCAATCCCTGGTCCATGGCCAGGGTATAGAACTTGCGCAGAGCCTGGATCCGCCGATTGACCGTCGCCGGCGCCTGGCCCTTGACCTCTTGCAGATACGCGCAGAAACCTTCGATGTCAGAACAATCCAGGCAGAAGGGAGAACAGTCGTCGCCGTTGGTTTCTTCGCTCCACCGCAAAAAGGCCCTGAGGTCGGCCAGGTAGTTGGCCACGGTGGCCGGTGCGAGGGCCAAGCTGGACAGGTGCGCTTCAAATGTATCCACTAGCCCGTTGATATTGATCGTACCCACCCCCGTCAAATACGCCCGTCAAAATACGCAAGCTAACATTATATACATTCCTGGCCACTTGTCAAGTTCCGTATCGCCTTTGACCACGGCTGTCGCCCGGGCTCGCCGAGCGCCTGCTCGGCCTTTCTCCCGACACACAACTTGCCGAGCCAGCGCTCGGCGGTCCCAGAGGCCCCGGCGGTCCTGTCGCCCGGGCTCGCCGAGCGCCTGCTCGGCCTTTCTCCCGACACGCCACTTGGCGCCCCAACCCTAGTCGCCGATGGTCGTCTGCAGGAACGCCTCCATGAACTCCTGGATCTGCCCGTCCAGGACCGCTTCGACGTTGCCCGTCTCGTACTCGGTGCGCAGGTCCTTGACCATGTGATAGGGGTGCATCACGTAGGACCGGATCTGGTTGCCCCAGCCGGCCGTAATGTGCTTGCCCTTGAGGCGGGCCTGCTCCTCCTCCAGCTTTTGCTGCTCCAGGTCGTAGAGCCGGCCACGCAAGATCTTGAGGGCCACCTCCCGGTTCTGCGCCTGCGACCGCTCGTTCTGGCACGAGACGATGATGCCCGTGGGCTCGTGCAGGATGCGCACGGCGGTCGAGTTCTTTTGCACGTGCTGGCCCCCGGCCCCCGACGCCTTGAAGACGTCGATCTTCAGGTCGTCGGCGTTGATCTTGACCTCGATGTCGTCGTTCAGCTCGGGCACCACCTCCACCAGGACAAAGGACGTGTGGCGGCGGTGGGCCTCGTCAAAGGGCGAAAGGCGCACCAGGCGGTGGACGCCCCGCTCGGCCTTGAGATAGCCGTAGGCGTTGGGTCCCCTGACGCTGATGGTCACGCTCTTGTAGCCGGCCTCCTGGCCGCGCAGCGAATCGAGGACCTCGGTCTGATAGCCCTGCTGCTCGGCCCAGCGCAGGTACATGCGCATGAGGATGCCCACGAAATCCTGGGCGTCGGTGCCGCCGGCCCCGGCGTGCAGGCCCAGGATGGCCGGCCCTCGATCGTGGGGACCCGACAGGCGCAACTGGAACTCCCGGCGCGCCAGATCCCTGGCTATCCTGGCCGCTTCGGCCTCGATTTCGCCGGCCATGCCCGTGTCCTCGTCGGCCATGGCCAGCTCCAGCAGCTCCAGGGCCTCCGTGGTCCGCCGGTGGAGCGCCTGCCACTCTTCCAGCTCGAACTTCAGGTTGGAAAGGTCCTGCATGGCCTCCTGGGCCACACTCGGTTCGTCCCAGAACTCGGGCAGGGCGGCCTGCCGTTCCAGCTCTTCGATTCGACGTGCCTTGTCGGGGAAGTCAAAGACGCACCTGGATCTCTTCGATCCGCTCGTTCAAGTCCGTCAGTTTGCTCACCAAATCGTCCATCGTTACCTCCACAGTCTCGTACGCCCTGGCTGTGGGGCGCAGGGCAAGGGGGCAAAAGGTCAGGATTCAAAGAGTCCTTCGACAAAGGCTTCCGGGTCAAAGACCTCCAGGTCGTCCAGGGTCTCGCCGGTGCCGACAAAGCGCACGGGCAGTTGCAGCTCGTGGGCAATGGCAAACACCATGCCACCCTTGGCCGTTCCGTCCAGCTTGGCCACCACCACGCCTGTGACCTGCACGGCATCCTTGAAGTGCCGGGCCTGCGACAGGGCGTTCTGCCCGGTGGTCGCGTCCAGCACCAGCAGGGTTTCGTGGGGCGCCTGGTGGACGCGCTTCTGGGCCACGCCGTGCACCTTGCGCAGCTCTTCCATCAGGTTGTACTTGGTATGGAGCCGGCCGGCCGTGTCGACGATGAGAAGATCCGACTTGCGGCTCTGGCTGGCGCGGATGGCGTCGTACACCACGGCGCCCGGGTCGGCCCCCGGCTGGTGGGCAATGACCGGCACGTCGGCCCGCTCGCCCCAGATCTTGAGCTGGTCGATGGCGGCCGCCCGGAAGGTGTCGGCGGCGGCGAGGAGCACCCGCCGTCCCTGGTCCTTGTAGTACTTGGCCAGCTTGGCGATGGTCGTCGTTTTGCCCGAGCCGTTGACGCCCACGACGAGCACCAGGGTCAGCAGGCGCGGCTCGTCCACGTTCATGGGCGATGGGCTGCCCAGCAGGGCCAACAGCTCCTGCTTCAGCAGCTCTTCCAGGTCGCGCGTGGTGCGCGCCTTGCCGCGGTTCACCTGCTCCCGCAGCCGGTCCACGAGGGCGACCGTCGTCTCGACGCCCACGTCGGCCTGCACCAACAGTGCCTCCAGGTCCTCCCACGTCTCTTCGGTGATCTGCCCGCCTCCCAACAGGCTGCTGATCTGCCCAAAGAACGAGCGGCGAGTCTTGGTCAGGCTGTCGCGTATCTTCTTGGATCGTCTGAACACCGCTTGTCTGTCTCCTCAAGGTTTCAGCCTCTCATTATACTTGAAATTTGTCTATGTGCCAAGAAATGGGTGCCCTAAAGCCAGGGCCATTGCAAAGTCGGCAGCTCCCAGCAGTAGTCAAGCGACTATGCAACAATCGTGGCCCTAAAGCCAGCCCAACGGCGCACTTGATAGCCCGGCCTTTTTGGAGTATAATGCGGTCGGCAGCCGGCGAGCTGCCGGCGGTCCTGGAGTTCAAAGCAGATCGGGAGGGGCAGTGCACAGGATAACGGACGTGGAGCTCTTGAAAAAGCAGGCGCGGCGCACGGCTGCGGGCCGCGTCCTGGCCGGCGAGCCGGCCGACGTCGGGCTGGACTTGGGGCAGATGGAGGGCTGCCGGGTGCGAATCGCCGCGGGCTACGGCCAGCACACCAGGACGCCCCAGCTCCTGGAGCGAGATCGCCTGCTGTGGATCCTTGACGGGCTGGTCGAAGTGCACGAGCCGGGCGATACCGTCACGACCCTCAGCCAGGGCGAGAGCGCCGTCCTGGTCGGCGGCCGCTCCTATCGCCTGGTGTTCCCCAGCATGACGATCTACCTGTGCGTCGAGCCGGTGGCGGAGGGTTGATGGCCGGCGCGGATGCAGGCCTGGCCACGCGCCCGGACGTTCGGGCCGCGGCGCAGGCGCCCGAGCGGCTCGTCGCCGGCCTGGACATCGGCTCGCGGACCATCGCCCTCGTGGAGTGGGACGGGCGGCAGGTGGTGCGCGCCCGGGTGGTCGCCACCGGCACCGACCCCGTGGGCAACGCCCTGGCCCTCGTCGCCGGTGGGGGCTACGGCCGGCTGGTGGGCACCGGCTACGGCCGCCACCTGGCCATGGAGCGGGACCTGGCCGACGAGGTCATCTCCGAGATCAAGGCCTACGCCCTGGGGGCCCATCACCTCTTTGCCGATGCCGGCACCGTCCTGGACATCGGCGGGCAGGATAGCAAGGTGATCCGCGTCGGCCCCGGCGGGCGGGTGCTGCGCTTCGAGATGAACGACCGCTGCGCGGCCGGCACCGGGCGGTTCCTGGAAAACATGGCCCATGCCCTGGACATGGACGTGGCCGACCTCGGCCCCCACGCCCTCGAGGCCGGGGGAGTGCCGGTCCGCATCTCCAGCATGTGCACCGTCTTTGCCGAGTCGGAGGTGGTGTCGCTCATCGCCCGCGGCGAGGACAGCCGCCGCGTGGCCCTGGGGCTGCACCAGGCCATCGTCGACCGCGTCTGCGGGATGATCCGGCGCGTGGGCATCGCCGAGCGCTTTGTCTTTGCCGGCGGCGTGGCCCACAATCCCTGCCTGCAAAGGCTGTTTGCCGAGGCCCTGGGCGTGCCCCTCAGCGTGCCTCCCGATCCCCAGATCGTCGGTGCCCTGGGCGCAGCCCTCCACGCCGCCGCGACGCCGCGGCCAGGAACGACCCCACAAGGGCCTTAGCCAACCCGTCCGCTCCATTGCCCTCTTTGCCCCACGCCCGCGCCTGTCGTGGGCGCCCGCTTGTGAGCGGATTTCAGGAGTAAGCCTATGAGTTACATGATGGCCGTCGCCGACTTTCGAGAGGCCCGTCGCCGCGCTTCCATGGAGCAGATCGTGGCCCGACTGCGTGGCGAGTCGGTGGACCTGTTGTCCTACGAGGACGTGCGCAAGAAGCTGAGGGCCACGGTGTCCCCCGGAGTCGAGCTGAAAGAGATCCCCCTGGATGCCATCGTCGGCAGCGTCGGCCGCTACTCGGACTTTACGCGGAGCTTCTTGCCGCGCCACGACAGCAACCAGGAGCGCTGGGCCAGGGTGCAACTGGCCGTCAACGATCCCCAGGGGGTGCCACCCATCGAGGTCTACGAGGTGGGCGACGTCTATTTCGTCCGCGACGGGCACCATCGCGTCTCCGTCGCCCGGCAACTGGGCTCTACCCACATCCAGGCCTACGTCACCCGCGTCAAGATCCGCGTGGCGCTCACCACGGGCGTCCGCGTCCCGGACCTGTGGCTCAAGGCCGAGTACGCCGACTTTTTCGAGCGGACGAACCTGGATCAGCTCCGGCCCGGGGCCAGCCTGGAGATGACGGAGGCCGGCCAGTATGGCAAGCTCGAGGAGCACATTGCCGTCCATCGCTACTTCATGGGGCTGGACCAGAAGCGCGACGTGTCGTGGGAGGAGGCGGTGGCCCACTGGTACGACGAGGTGTACCTGCCCGTTGTGGAGCTGATCCGCCGCCAGGGCATCCTTGACGAGTTTCCCAACCGGACCGAGACGGACCTCTACCTGTGGCTGATGGATCACCGGGCGGCCCTGGAAGAGGCCCTGGGCTGGGAGGTGCCGGCCGAATCGGCCGCGCAGCACCTGGCCTCCGAGCACGGCGCGCGGTCCCGGCGCCTGGTGGCCCGCACCGGGCAGAAGATCAGGGCCGCCGTGCTGCCCACGGAGCTGGAGGGCGGTCCCCCGCCGGGCCGCTGGCGCGAGGAGCGCGTCGCGCCCCGGGCGCTGGACCGGCTCTTTCCCGACATCCTGGTGCCCGTGAGCGGCCAGGAGGTAGGCTGGTATGCCCTCACCCAGGCGGCCGAGGTGGCCAGGCGGGAGGGAGGCCAATTGTGGGGCCTGCACGTCCTGGCCAACGAAGTCGAGCTGCAAAGCCAGGCCGCACAGGAAGTGGCGAACGAGTTTTCCCGGCGCTGCGAGGCCGCGGGCGTGCCGTGCAGGTTCAGCATGGAGGTGGGCAAGGTGGCTGCCAGCATTACGGGCCGCGCCCGCTGGGCCGACCTGGTGGTGGTCCACGTGGCCCATCCCCCCGGTTCCTGGGCCCTGGCGCGCCTCAGCTCCGGCCTGCGCACCCTGCTGCTCACCAGCCCCCGGCCGGTCCTGGCCGTGCCCGGCGACTTTTCCCCGCTGAACCGCGCCCTGCTGGCCTACGACGGCAGCCCCAAGGCGGAGGAGGCGCTGTACATCGCCGCCTACCTGGCCGGCCGCTGGCAGACGTCGCTGGTGGTGCTGACCGTCCCCGAGGGCCGCCCGACGCTCCAGGCCCAGGCCCGCGCCCGCGAGTACCTGGAGGGCCACGGCGTGGAGGCCGAGTACGTCCTGGCGACGGGGCCGGTGGCGCCCACGATCCTGGAGGTGTCCGGGGAAAAGCAGTCGAACCTGATCCTCATGGGCGGCTACGGCCACGGCCCCGTGGTGGAGGTCGTCGTCGGCAGCGCCGTCGACCACCTGCTGCGCGAGAGCCGCTCGCCGGTGCTCATATGCCGGTGAGAAGGGCGCCTGCGCTTCGGCAACGGCTATTGCCGTAACGCACCAATTGTGCTACAATATGGCCAATCCGGGCGCAACGCGCCCTGCAGCGACCGCTGAAAGGCAAGACAATGGACTCTGCACCGATTTACCTGGACTTTAATGCCACCACGCCCATCGCCCGCGAAGTGGCCGATGCGATGGTGCCCTACCTGTACGAAGGCTTTGGGAACCCCTCCAGCGGCCATGCCTACGGCNNGCGGGCGCAGGTGGCCGGCCTCCTGGGCTGCCGGCCGGGCGAGGTGATCTTTACCAGCGGCGGCACCGAGAGCAACAACCTGGCCATCAAGGGCGCTGCCCTGGCGGGGCGCGAGCGGGGGGACCACGTCATCACCACCGCCGTTGAGCACCCGGCAGTCATCAACGTCTGTGACTGGCTGCGGGACCAGGGCTTTCGCGTCACTGTGCTGCCCGTGGATGGCCAGGGGCTGGTGGACCCCGCCGACCTGGAGCGGGCCATCGACCCGGGGGCCATCCTGGTGACGGTCATGCACGCCAACAACGAGGTGGGCACCGTGCAGCCCATTGCCGCCCTGGCCGCGATCGCCCACCGCCACGGCGCCCTGATGCACACCGACGCCGCCCAGTCCGTGGGCAAGGTTCCGGTCCGGGTCGACGAGCTGGCCGTGGACCTGCTCTCCGTGGCCGGCCACAAGGTCTATGCCCCCAAGGGCATCGGCGCCCTCTACGTGCGCGAGGGCGTGGGGCTCGTGCCCCTGCTCCACGGCGCGGGGCACGAGGGCGGGCTGCGGCCGGGCACCGAGAACGTCCTGGAGATCGTCGGCCTGGGCAGGGCCTGCGAGATCGCGGGCCGCGACCTGGCCGGCAACGAGGAGCACTTTCGGGCCATGCGCGACCGGCTCCACGAGGGACTCGTGGCCGCCCTGGGAGAGGGGGCGGTGCGCCTCAACGGGCACCCGGAGCGGCGCCTGCCCAACACCCTCAGCGTCAGCTTCCGGGAGGTAGAGGCCAACACCCTCCTGTCGTCCATCGGCGACGAGGTGGCAGCCTCGGCGGGGGCCGCCTGCCATGCCGGCGAGGTCGACGTGTCGGCCGTCCTGCGGGCGATGAAGGTCCCCGTGGAGTGGGCCATGGGCGCCGTGCGCTTTTCGGTGGGGCGCGGCACCACCGCCGCCGAGATCGACCGCACCGTGGCTGTCGTCGCCGAAGCGGTCCGGCGGCTGCGGTCCGGGGCGGGGATGGCGCAGCCGGTGCTCCTGGACGCCTGATCTCGGCCGGGTGGCAGCTTGCCATCGGCCACCAGCCTACGAGAAGGGGAGATCGAACATGCAATTCCCGGAGATACTGGACCTGGGCGCCGGTGGGACCGTGCTGGTCGCCATCCTGACCATTGCCTTTGGCCTGCTCAACTGCTTCTTCGGCTACCGCATCTTTCGCTTCATGCTCGCCCTGTGGGGGCTCGTGCTGGGGGCCTACGTGGGCGTCACGGTCGCCGGCAACCTGGCCGACGGGCAACTGCTGTGGGTCATCGTCGGCGGGGTGGTCGGCGCCATCCTCGGCGCCGTGCTGATGTCGTTCCTCTATTTCCTCGGCGTGTTCGTGGTCGGGGCCGCGGCGGGGGCCGTGCTGGCCGACGCCATCGGCTTGGCCGCCGGCATCGACATGCCCACCCTGGTGGTCATCATCGTCGCCGTGGTGGTGGGCATTATTGCCCTCATCCTGCAGCGGGTGGTCCTCATCCTGGCCACGGCCTTTCTTGGGGCATGGGCCGTGGTCAGCGGCGCCCTGTCGCTCCTGACGGGCACCAGCACCACGCCTGCCGAGCTGTACGGCGACGCCGTCCAGGCCGGCCAACTGCTCCCGGGCCTGCCGTCGCTGGTGGTGCTGCTGGCGTGGTTGGTGCTCGCCCTGCTCGGCGCGGTGACCCAGTTTGCCATGACCCGCGAGCGGGCGGTGGCGCCGCCGCCTCCACCCGTGCCTCGCGACCGCTGGTAGCGGGGCTCAGTTCCCTTCCAGGAAGCAGGCGATGCCCCGGGCCACGCCCTGGGCGACCTCGTAGCTCCGCTCCGTGAGCAGCTCCCGGTCGGCGGCCATGAAGCCCAGCTCGATGATGGCCCCGGGGGTGAAGGGGTCGATCTCGTGGAAGGCGTGGTATTCGGTCATGTCAAAGGTGATGCTGTCCTGGTGAAACTGGAGCCCCGTCGCCTGCCCGTATTCCCGGACGAGACAGGCCACCAGCCGGTCCTCCGCCTCCGGAATGGCGCTGCGGCTGACGCGGGCCACCTTGAACCCCGACGCCTCGGGCACGACGCACGAGTCGGCGTGGATGGAGACAAAGGCGTCGGCCTGATACCCCTCCAGCTTGGTCGAGAACTCGGGCAACAGCTCGGCGTCATAGCCCTCGTACTGGAGGATGGCCACCACCCGCGCGGCGATGTCCAGGTTGATGGTCGCCTCCTGCAACCCGTCGTCGCAGACGGCTCCCGCGTCGCTCTGGTAGTGGCCCGCCACGACGCCCACTTTGAGCGGCGCGGGCGTGGGGCTGGGCGTCGGGCTCTGCTCCGCCGTGGGCCCCGGCCGGGGCGTCCGCGTGGGGCGGGGCGTGCGGGTGGGCCGGGATAGATCGGACGTCGGAGCGCCCGGTGCGGCGGTCCCTCCGTCCTCCACCGGGGGCATGCTGGACGAAAGCCAGGTCGCGTAGGCGAGACCCAGGACAAAGGCCAGGGCCAGCAACCCTATCGTTCGCGCCCGCACGGTCGATCCCGCCACCTTCTCCTCGCCCGATCGATTTCCTGCAGATCATACCCTCAACGCCCCATTTCGTCAAGCTGGCCATTGCCGGCAGGTACACCAACGAGCTGCCGATGATAGGGACCCGGCTCCGGGCGCCGTGTGCTGTCAACGACTGAGGAAACGAATAGAAGACCTGGAGGACAGCAGCATTCGTTGACACTCCTTGTCGCACCCCACTCCGGGCGCCGGCCCCGGCGGCGTGCCCCGCGGTCTACACCCCTGGGGTAGTGGAATTACCCTGCAACATCCTCTCGACAGAGCATACCGCGCCCGTGCGGTGTATCGTATAATGGGGATAGGCTTGCCGCGTCTACCGAAGGCCGAGTCTGGCCATTGGCTCTCGACACCGAGGTGAAGCATGTCTCAGCTCCGCGCTCTCTCCGGGCGGCTCTCCCCGAGCCCGTTCCACCTGCTCACAATCTGCGCCTGCGTGGCGCTGCCGGCCCTGCTCCTGGCCGGCCTCGTGCTCCTGGTGGCCTGGCCTGCCGGGCCGGCTGCCGCCCAGGCTGCTCCCCTGGCCGAGGTAGGCGGACCCATCACCACGGACACGACCTGGGGCCTGGCGGGCAGCCCCTACCTCGTCACGGCCGACGTGACCGTGGACGACGGCGCGATCTTGACCATCGCGCCGGGCGTCGCCGTGCGCTTTGCGGCGGGAACGGGCCTGCACGTCGCCAACGGCCAGCTCCAGGCGACGGGCACCGCGGCCCAGGCCATCGTCTTTGGACCCGACAGCTCGTCGCCGGCTCCCGGCTTCTGGGACGGCATCTCGTTCGCCACGGCCACGGGCGGCTCGACTCCCCTCGGCATCCTCGGCTATTGCGAGATCTCGTACGCCGGCACCGGCATCCGGATGGAGGACTCGGACAATCACGTCGTAGATCACTGCCGGCTGCACCACAACGGCGACGGCGGCGACATGGGCACGGGGGGCGCCGTCCACAGCATCGGCGACTGGCTGACCTTTACCAACAACGAGGTGGGGGACAACGAGGTGGGCCTGCACCTGCGCAAGGCCTTTCACAGCAGCATCACCGGCAACCACATCCACGACAACGCCGGCTACGGCATCGGCTTCTTGGCCGCCGGCGCCACGGGCGGCGAGAGCAGCACCGTGAGCGACAACGTCATCGAGCGAAACGGAGGCTTTGGCCTGGGGTTCATCGCCGACGCCACCAACGGCGGCGGCTCGTACAACGTCATCTTCGGCAACCAGATCCTCGACAACGACGGCCACGGCCTCGTCCTCGATGGCGGCAGCCTCAACGAGGTGACCGCCAACGAGGTCGCGGGCAATGGCGGGAACGGGCTGCAGGCCAGGGCGCAGTCGGCGTTGACCTTTGTCGACAACCAGGTGTCGGGCAACGGCACTCAGGGCCTCCTGTTCGCCAGCCCGAACTACACACCGCTGGCGCTGCACTCGAACGTGGTGTGCGGCAACGGCGGCGGCGAGATCGAGAACCAGTGGACCGGCCTCCTGCCGGCGGAGGGCAACTGGTTCGGCACGAACACACCCCTCGCCGCCGAATTTGTCGGGAACGTAGATTATACCCCGCCCATCAGCATGGCCGTCGCCGCCGTGCCCGCCGTCCTGCCCGCCGACGGCAGCAGCACGGCGGCCGTCACCGTGGCCATGGGCGGCGCCGGCCACACGCTGGCCGACGGCTACATCCTCCAGGCCAGCGCCAGCCCCCCTGCCCTCACCCCGGCCTCGGCGCCCCTGGCCGGCGGCGAGGCCGAGTTCACCTACACCGCTGCCACCATTCCCGGGCAGGTAGACGTCTCGGTCCTCGACCGCTGCGGCACCCTCTCCTTCCCGGACGTCCTGGCGCTCCAGGCCGTGGACCTGGCGGTGTACAAGGAGGGCAGCGGCGACGTCGTCCTGCCGGGCGACGTGGTGACCTACACCGTCGTCGTGAGCGAGCTGAACGGGCTGGACGCCACGGGCCTGGTCGTCACCGACGACCTGCCCGCGGGTACCACCTGGCTCGACGATACGGCCTCCGCCTGCGGCCTGGTCCGCAGCGCCACCTCCCCCTCCGTCGTGTGGGAGCGGGCGATCTGGCCGGGCGGCACCTCGTGCCAGTTCAGCCTCTCCCTCTCGGTGGGAGAGGAGGCCTGCGCCATCGGGCAGTTGGCCAACACCGTGAGCGTGACCTCGGACGTGGCCGACGACGATCTGTCGAACAACACGTGGACCACCGCTGGCGACTCGCCCGTGGTCGCCTGCCTGGACCTGGCCGTCGTCAAGGAAGGCGGCGAGCTGCTGATCGGGCCCCACAAGGAATACTGGGTCGACTATACCGTCACGGTTTCCAACGTGGGCGCCACCGCGGCCAACAGTGTGATCCTGACCGACGTTCTGCCCGCCGGCGCGGAGCCGCGGGATGATACGTGGAGCTGCGCGGGCGGGATCTGCACCCACGACGTCGGCGCGCTGTCTCCCGCCCAGTCGGTCCAGGTGCCCCTGTCGCTGAAGCTGGACAAGGCCGGCCTGGACTGCCCCGTGGTCTTGACCAACGTCGTGCGGGTAGCCGATGGGCTGTGGGCCGGCGACGTCAATCCCGCCGACAACGTCTATACCGTTACCACCGGGTTCGAATGCCTGCCGGATCTCGTGGTCGTCAAGAACGACAACGTGGGCACCACGCCTGTGGGCGACAAGCTGCGGCTGCTGGAGCGCTTCGCGCCGGCGCTGCGCGCGGCCCAGCAGGACGAGTGCAAGGGCGTGGGCGAGTTGATCACCTACACCATCGCCTACGTGAACACCGGCCTGGAGACGGCCACGCACGTCGTCCTGACGGAAACCCTGCCGGCGTACACCAGCTACGCGGGCACGGGCTGGAATCACGCCGGCGGCGACGTCTACACCCGGGCCGTCGGCACCTTGCCGCCCGACGCCGGCGGGGTGGCGCACATGGTGGTCCGCGTCGCGGGCCTGCCCCCCGACCTCTCGCTGGAGAACGAGGTGCGCGTCGGCGGGGCCGAAGGGGATCTCGATCCCGCCGACAATGTCTCGTATGACCACACGCCCGTCTGCCCGGCGTCGCTGCTCATATCCAAGGAAGCCGACCTGCCCTGCGCCTTTCCCGGCGACGAAATTCTGTACACCATCACCGTCACCAACCCCACCGGCTCGCCAGTGTCCGGGGTGACGTTGACCGATACTTTGCCCGCCTATACCGATTTCCTCGCGAGCATGGGCTGGGCGCCGGCGGGCGCGGGGCAGGTTGTCTATAACGTGGGCGAGCTGGTGCCCTTTGCCTCGGCCAGTGTCCACCTGGCGGTGCAGGTGCGCGCCGCGGTGCCCGAGACGGTGACCCAGATTCAGAACGTCGCCTGTGCCGGCTCGGGCGTCGCGGGCCAGGCCTGCGCCAGCCACGTCATGCCCATGCCCCTAATGGCCGACCTGCGGGTCGTCAAGCACGACCACGTGGGGCCGCCGCCGTCGCGAGAGACCCTCGAGCTGCTGGAGCGGTACGAGGCCTTGCAGGCCGGCGGCGACGGGACCGCGGACCGGGAGTTCCTCTGGCAAGAGCCCCAGCAGGACTGGGAGCCGGTGCGGCCCGGCGACGTCTATTCCTACACCATCACCTATCTCAACCTGGGACGGCGGCCGGCGGCGGGCGTCGTCCTGACCGAGACCCTGCCGGCCGGCACCTCCTACGTGGGCCATGGCTGGACCCACGCGGGGGGCAGCACCTACACCCGCCCCGTGGGCGACGTGGCCGTGGGCAGCGGCGGGCAGCTCAATTTCTGGGTCCGGGTCGATCCCGACGCCTGCGGCAGCGGCGACTATCTCTACAACTGGGTGCGCATCGGCGGCAGCGCCGTCGAGTGCAATCTGGACAACAACTGGTCGGGCGAGGAAACGCCGGTGCTCCTGCCTGCCTGCGAGTACCAGGGCTACCTGCCCCTCATCGCCCGGGAATGGACGTGGACGCCGCCCCCGGAACCCACGCCTCCCCCCAAGCCCCCCGAGCCGCCGGCCACCCCGGAGCCCGCCGCCTTTCTGTCCGACGTGGAGGTAAACCCCGAGACCAACCGGGTGTTTGTCGCCAGCCCCGAGAAGGACGCCGTCCTGGTCGTCAACCCCGAGGGCGCGGGCGCCGTGGTGACGTCCGTCCCCGTGGGCGATCATCCTCTGGGGCTGGCCGTGGTGACCACCACCAACAAGATCTATGCCGCCAACCTCAACTCGTGGACGCTGACGGCCATCCGCGGCACCGACTATGCGCGCCTGGCCGACGTCTACGTGGGGGCCCAGGCGTGCAAGGCCGCGGCTGACCCCGGCGACGCGCGGGTGTACGTCACCAACCACCTGGAGAGCGACAATGGCGCGGCTGCCGTCGACAGCCACTCGGACACGTTCCTGAACTACTACAGCCGGCTGCACGCCACCCAGGGACGCTACGGCATCGACGTGGACGCCGCCCGCGACGTGCTGTTCATTGCCGCCCGCGATGCCGGCCTCATTGCCATCCAGCAGGCCAACCAGCCGAACCTCGACCCGCAGATCGTCAAGCTCGATCCGGCGCGGGTGCCCTTTGTCGTCGCTTTTAACCCGGCCACCGAACATCTCTTTGTCACCGCACCCGACAACCAGCGGGTCGTCGTCCTCGACCCCTATGCCATCCAGTGGGACCTCGGCCGCTGGACCACGGTCCTGTACCACAAGGTCATGATCCTGGAGGCGGACAATGCCGGCTGGATCGCCGACGTGGGCGTGGGCCAGGGGGCGGAGGAGGGCATTGCCGTCAATCCGCGGACAGGCTACGTGTACGTCACCAACGCCGGTGACGACACCGTCAGCATCCTGCGCGACGGCGACGACCCGGCGTCCATCGCCTGGGTAAAGGACATCGCCGTAGGCGACTTTCCCCAGGGGGTGGCCGTCGACGTGGAGCGCAACCTGATCTACGTGGGGAACGCCGGCAGCCGGAGCCTGACGGTCATAGACGGGGCGACCAACACGGTGATCAAGACGATCCCCCTCGACNNCCCGCGCCCGCTCAGTCGCCACAACAAAAAAAGGACCTGGCAGGCGATACCGCCCGCCAGGTCCTGTCTATCCGGAATTAGAGGTTCACCAGGTCCAGGCCCATGCCCAGGTCGGGCAGGGGCTCCTCGTCCTCTTCCTTGCCAAAGTGCAGGGCCTCCGACTCCTCGTCGAGGACCTCTACGGAGAGGGCCAGCGACTGGAGCTCCTTGACCAGCACCCGGAACGACTCGGGCACGCCCGGCTCGACGATCGCTTCGCCCTTGACGATGGCCTCGTAGGTCTTGGTGCGGCCCTGGACGTCGTCCGACTTGACGGTCAGCATCTCCTGGAGGGTATAGGCCGCGCCGTAGGCCTCCAGTGCCCAGACCTCCATCTCGCCAAAGCGCTGCCCGCCGAACTGGGCCTTGCCGCCCAGGGGCTGCTGCGTCACCAGCGAGTAGGGGCCGGTGGAGCGGGCGTGGACCTTGTCCTCCACCAGGTGCGCCAGCTTCATCATGGAGATGATGCCCACCGTCACCGGCTGGTCAAAGGACTCGCCCGTCTTGCCATCGTACAGGATCATCTTGCCGGCGATGGGCATCGGGATGCCCGTCGCGCGGCTGAGCTTCAGGGCAGTGAGGGTCACCGCGTCGTCCGTCTCGGGCTCCAGCTCCAGGCCGTCGGGCCACGCCCGGTCCTGCTTCTCCATCTCTTCGGCCATGAAGTGCAGCCACTCGCGCAGGCAGGTCACCCGGGCCCGCTCGCGGCGCTTCTGGCGTACGGCCATGGGGACGAGGTCAAAGCTGAACGAGATCAACTGCTCGGGGTCGTAGCCCCTTTCCCGCAGCCACTCTTGCATGACAACCTGGCGGACGTACTCGTGATCGCGGACCAGGCGCTCCTCGTCCACGTTCTTGCCCGCCAGCCACTGCAGCAGGTAAAAGCTCATGACCTCTTCGGCGGTCACCTCTTCGGGTACGACCTCGGCTTCGATGGCCCATTCCCAGGCGCGCGACACAAACACGTCCCAGGCGCGGTCCATCAGCCAGGCGCGGGCCAGCTCGGCCTGGATCTCGTCCTCGTCGGCGCCGTCGAACACGGGCGACACGGTCTTGAAGCCCAGGCGGTTGGCGGCCCACCCCAGGTGGGTCTCCAGGATCTGGCCGATGTTCATGCGGGCGGGCACGCCCAGGGGGTTGAGGATCAGCTCCACCGCCGTGCCGTCCGACAGGTAGGGCATGTCTTCGAGGGGCACGACCTGGCTGATGACGCCCTTGTTGCCGTGGCGGCCGGCCATCTTGTCGCCCTCGGTGACCTTGCGCCGCTGGGCGACCATGACCCGCACCGTCCTCTCCACGCCGGCCGGCATGTCGCGGTGCTCCTCGCGGGAGAACTCTTTGACGTCGACGACGATGCCGTGCTCGCCGTGGGGCAGGCGCAGGCTCGAGTCCTTGACCTCGCGGGCCTTCTCGCCAAAGATGGCGCGCAGCAGCTTTTCCTCGGGCGTCAGCTCGGTCTCACCCTTGGGCGTGATCTTGCCCACCAGGATGTCGCCGGGGTTGACCTCGGCGCCGACGCGGATGACGCCCGTCTCGTCCAGGTCCTTCAGCGCGTCCTCGCCCACGTTGGGGATGTCGCGCGTGATCTCTTCGGGGCCCAGCCGCGTGTCGCGGGCCTCGACCTCGTGCTTTTCGATGTGCACCGAGGTGAACTTGTCGTCGCGCACCACCTGCTCGCTGACCAGGACGGCGTCCTCGTAGTTGCCGCCCTCCCAGCTCATGAAGGCCACCAGGACGTTCTGGCCCAGGGCCAGCTCGCCCATCTCGGTGGACGAGGAATCGGCCAGGACGTCGCCCTTGTTGACGTGCTCGCCCTTGACGACGATGGGCCGCTGGTCCAGGCAGGTGCTCTGGTTGGAGCGCTGGAACCGGCGCAGCTTGTAGGTGCGGCGGCCGTCGTTCCCCTGGATTACGATCTGGTCGCCGGTGACGCTCAACACTTCGCCTTCCTCTTCGGCGACGACGATCTGGCCGGAGTCGATGGCCACCTGGCGCTCGATGCCCGTCCCCACGAGGGGGGCGTCGGGCTGGACCAGGGGCACCGCCTGGCGCTGCATGTTCGAGCCCATGAGGGCGCGGTTGGCGTCGTCGTGCTCCAGGAAGGGGATGAGGGCGGCCGTCACGCCGACGATCTGCTTGGGCGAGACGTCCATGTAATCCACCTTGGACACCGACTCTTCCAGGAACTCTTGCATGCGCCGCACCGAGACCCGGTCGTGGACAAACTGGCCTTCCTCGTCCAGCTCGGCGTTGGCCTGGGCGATGGTGTAGCGGTCCTCTTCGTCGGCCGACTGGTAGACGATGTCATTGATGGCCATGGGCCGGATCTTGATCTCGGGCAGCTCGGCAAAGAGGCCCTCCAGGCGCTCGGCCGTGGCCTCGTCCAGGCGCTGGTTGGCCTGGGCCACGATCTCGCCCGTGTCCGGGTCCACGATCTGCTCCCGGATGGTCTTGCCCACCAGGCGCTCCTTGCGGTTGGGCACCGTGTGGATGACCTTGCGATAGGGCGTCTCGATGAACCCGTACTCGTTGATGCGCGCGTAGGTGCCCAGCGAGCCGATGAGGCCGATGTTCGGACCTTCGGGCGTCTCGATGGGGCAGATGCGGCCATAGTGCGAGTGGTGGACGTCGCGCACGTCAAAGCCGGCGCGCTCGCGGCGCAGGCCGCCGGGGCCCAGGGCGCTCAACCGGCGCTTGTGCGTCAGCTCGTCCAGCGGGTTGGTCTGCTGCATGAACTGCGAGAGCTGGCTGCCGCCAAAGAACTCGCGCGTGGCGGCCACCACCGGCCGCACGTTGATGAGCGAGATGGGCGTCATCTGCTCCGGCTCGCGGATGCTCATGCGCTCGCGCACCACCCGCTCCATGCGCAGCAGGCCGATGCGCAACTGGTTCTGGATCAGCTCGCCCATGGTCTTGACGCGGCGGTTGCCCAGGTGGTCGATGTCGTCGGGCCCTTCCACGCCGTTGTTGATCTGGATCATGCGCTCGACGACCTTGACCAGGTCCTCGGGCGTCAAGGTTCGCTTGTCGGGCGGCACGCTCAGCTCCAGGCGCTTGTTCAGCTTGTGACGGCCCACGCGGCCCAGGTCGTAGCGCCGGGGCGTGAACAACAGCGACTGTAAAAAGTTCTTGGCGTTGTCCAGGGTCGGCGGGTCGCCCGGTCGGAGCTTCTTGTACAGCTCGACGAGCGCCTCTTCCGTGGTCTTGGTCGGATCGCGCTCGATGGTGGCCTGGATGTAGGGGTGATCCGGCATGGTGTCGGACATCTCGAAGAGGGCGCGCAGCTCCTCGTCGGTGCCATAGCCGACGGCGCGCAGCAGGATGGTGAGGGGCAGCTTGCGCTTGCGATCGACCTTGACCGACAGAATGTCCCGCTTGGCCGTCTCGAACTCGAGCCAGGCGCCCCGGTTGGGGATGAGCTTGGCCATGCACAGCTCGCGGCCGGTGATGCGGTCTTCTGTTACCGAAAAGTAGACGCCCGGCGAGCGGATGAGCTGGCTGACCACCACGCGCTCGGCGCCGTTGATGATGAACGTACCGTTTTCCGTCATCAGCGGAAAATCGCCCATGAACACGTCCTGCGTCGTCCACTCGTCGCTTTCCTTGTTCCACAGGGCGACGCGGACGTAAAGGGGCACCGAATAGGTGATGTCCCGTTCCAGGCATTCCCGCTGCGAGTATTTGGGCTCCTCAAACCGGTAGGTGAGCCCCAGCTTTTCGTTTACCTCCTGGTTGAAACCAGGGAAGTGAAGCTCCAGGTTGCCGTTAAAGCTCTGGATGGGCGAGATCTCGTCAAACAGCTCGCGCAATCCCTCATCCTGGAACCATCCATACGATTCCAGTTGGACCTCGATGAGATCCGGCAGCGGCAACACATCTGGAATTCGTGCATACGATTTACGCTGCGGTTGGCTCGACATTCACATTACTCCTTGGCTATTGGCCGGGTGCAAGCGACGTGCTCGCCCGGCTGTCTCCATCCACGCCTGTTGTGGGAACGGGAAGACAAACACAAAGCCGTTGAGGACAAAATCGGCTGTTAAGCTTGACATCAAGGTAGACTCTTACAGGCGCACAGAATCAATTTACGGCCTTTTCTAACCGCAAATTGACATTATATCCACTACCTGATTTTCTGTCAAATCTGAGACTGGGAATGGTGAATCGAATCAGGCCCAAAAGAGCAGCCGCGCCAGGTTCAGAGCAGCGGCAGCTTCTCCCTCCGCCGTCGACATGAGCCACATGACCAGGACGGCGATGATGACGACGATGGCCACCACCACGGCGACCTTGATCCAACTGATGGGCGCCTCGCCCTGCACCTCGCCCGTCTGGCCGTTGACCAGGAAGTGATAGACCTTGTCGTTGTAACGGTAGGAGGCCATCCACACCGGAAACATCACGTGTTTGTAGGTCATGTTGGAAAAGGCCGTCTTGACCTGCAGGTTGCGGTGCGTGTCGCCCGGAACCTGCTGCGCGCAGGCGTTGCGCACCTGCGCCTGGATGATCTCCTGGCCGGTCTGCCACCCGCCGCGCAGGTCGACGGTGTACGCCTCGGCGCCCCAGCCCGACAGGAACTTGGGCTCGTAGGGCATCAGCACCTTGGTATCGAAGGGGTAGATGCGCTCGATCATGCCCCGGTCAATGTTCTGCGAGGCAGGCACCAGGACGTCGTCGAACTGGAGCTGCAGCCGCCCCGACGCCGGCACCCAGCGGATCTTTTGCACCTTCCGGGTCTGCTGCACGCGTTTGCCCTTGTCGTCGGTCGCCCAGAAGGTCTCTTCCTCGTAGTAATAGTGCCCCGCCTCGGCCCGCCACGACGACGACGTGAGGGTGTCGAACGTCCAGAACGGCATATAGATCCCTTGCAGCCTGGCGTCCGCCTCTTTGGCAATCTTTTTCACCGGGTTGGGCCGGAAAAAGCCGCGCCCCAGCCATTTGCGAAACTCGCTCACTGCCCGGGCGTGATCCACCTGGAACGGAAGCAACGACTCGGGCTTGATGACCTGGGCCACCTGCTCCTGGGGCACCACCTGGTTCGAGCCGCAGAAGGCGCACTCGGTCGAGATCACCTGGGCGTCGATGGTGTTGACCGCGCCGCAGCTCTCGCACTTGATGGAGCGCTTGCCTTCGCCATAGCCCACCTGCTGTGGGGCGGCGAGCATTTCCTTCAGGGCCTTTTCCAGGTCGTACTCCTGGATCTGCTGCTCGGTAACGGGAACGGTGGTGCTGTAGCCGCAATAAGGGCAGAGGAGGACCCCCGTGGCTGCATCGAAATTGACCTGGGCCCCACACTTGGGGCACGGAAATCTGTGGACCTGATCGTTCGTCATGCTCCCCCCTCGGGCATTCGGCTGGCTATGGCCCCCCTTCGGGCATGTACCGCGGGGATTTTAACACATTCCGGGCGCGATGGCAACTCTGGTCCTATCCTGGCGCCTGGGAGGCGCGGGGCCCCTGTTTGACACTGATTGCTCCCTGGGGTACAATGACGCTGGACAACGCCGCCAGGAGCCGAGCCAATGACCGCCGACGACCGCTACAATCCAAGGATGATCGATCTGCCCCAGGGCGACAGGCCCCGCGAGCGTTTGCTGGCCAGGGGACCCGCCGCCCTGGCCACGGCCGAGCTTCTGGCCATCGTCCTGGGCACGGGTGTCAAGGATGAGAACGTGGTGCGCGTTTCGCAGCGGCTGCTGTCCACCTTTGGCGGCCTGTCGGGCCTGGCCCAGGCCAGCGTGGGGGAGCTGATGGCGGCCCGGGGGCTGGGGCCGGCCAAGGCCGCGCAGTTGAAGGCAGCCCTGGAGCTGGGCCGCCGCCTGCTGGTCGAGGGGCCGGAGCAGCGGCCCCAGGTTCGCTCGCCTGCCGACGCGGCCAACCTGTTAATGTCCGAGATGAGCTTGTTGGAGCAGGAGCACCTGCGCGTCATGATGTTGGACACCAAGAATCGAGTCCTGGGATGGCCGACGGTATACGTCGGATCCCTGAACACGAGCCTGATCCGGGTGGGCGAGCTGTTTCGCGAGGCCATCCGCTACAACTGCGCCTCTATTATCGTCGCCCACAACCATCCTTCCGGCGACCCGACGCCCAGCCCCGAGGACGTGGCCGTCACCCGCCAGATCGCCGAGGCGGGCAAGCTCCTCGACGTCGACGTCCTCGACCACCTGATCATCGGCCGCCAGCGCTTTGTCAGCCTCAAGGAGCGGGGGCTGGGGTTCAGCCTGTGAAAAGCAGGGTCCTGTGAAGGGCAACGTCCGCGATCTGCTCCTGGCCGACCTCGCCGGCTGCCTGGTGCTGCTGGCCGCCCTGGCCGCCGGCTGGCGCGACGCGGCGGCCTTTGGCCTGGCCGTCCTGGTCATCCTGAACCTGCTGGCGATCCTGCGCGAGCGGCTGGCTCGCGCCGACGAGGAATCGAAGGAATGACGACAAAATCTGTTGCCCCTCAGGCCGCGGGCAGGACCCGCCTGCCCGCGACGTTGGTCGAGATCCGGCGCCTGTTCGACGCCCTCGACTGGGACGCCATGGCCCGCCAGGTGGCCGCCGAAGCGCAGACCGGCGTGGCCATCGTGGGGCCCGTGAACTCGGGCAAGTCGACCCTGTTCAACACCCTCAAGGGCAGGGAGGTGTCGCCCGTGGGCGCCGTGCCGGGGACCACGCAGGCCACGCAGTACGAGGAGTGGGGGCCCTTTTCCCTGGTCGACACGCCGGGCTTTGGCGAGGTGCGCGGGGTGGATCGCGCCCGCATCGCCCTGGAGGCGGTCCGCGGCGCCAGCGTCCTCGTCCTGGTGCTCGACGCCATGGCCGGGGTGCGCCAGGCCGACCTGGGGCTCTTGCAGCAGCTCAAGGCCACCGACAAGCCGGTGGTCATCGCCCTGAACAAGATGGACCTCGTGGGCAAGGACGACCAGGAGCGGGTGCTGAACGACGCCCGCGACAAGCTCGGCGAGCCGGGCATCATCCCCATCTCGGCCAAGGAGGGCACCAACGTGGCCACGACCCTGCTGCCGCAGCTCGTCGACGCCCAGCCGTCCCTGGCCGTGGCCCTGGGGCGCGCCCTGCCGGGCTATCGTCAGCAGGCGGCCAACAGCGTCGTGCGGCAGGCGGCGGTGTGGAACGCCGTCATCGGCGCCGAGCCCATCCCCGGCCTGGACATTCCCTTTCTCCTGGCGGTCCAGGCCCAGATGGTGCTGCGCGTGGCGACCATATACGGCGAGCCCATCAGCGTGCAGCGGGCGCGCACCATGGCGGCCACCATCGTCGGCGGCGTGGCCCTGCGCTACCTGGCCCAACAGGGCGCCAAGCTCATCCCCGGCCCGGGCTGGATCGTCGCCGGGTCCATCGCCGGCCTGGGGACGTGGGCCATCGGCCAGGTGGCCATCCGCTACTTCCAGCACGGCAAGCGCCTGAGCACCGCCGAGATGCAAGACCTCTATCGCAGCCTCATGCGCAACCCGCGCCGGCGAAAGGGGAAAAAACAGCGTGCCCAAGCCTGACTCCGGGCCCTGGACCCGGCTGGACATCGACTACGAGACGGCGCGGTCGGCCTACGAGGCCGGCCAGAAGCTGCACCGCGGCGGGCAGGTCTTTGTGGTGCGCCCCGCCCTGCGCGAGCCCGCCGAAGGCCTGGTCCTGTGGGTCACCGACCAGCGAACCGAGGGCGAGCACGGCTTGCTCCTCTACCCGGACGGCCGGGTCGAGATCCGCTAGTCAGGGTCCTGTCGGGTACCGGTCGGACAGGGGCCTTTACACACCCCGCCCGGGTATGATACAATAGGGGTGTGGAGGAAGACGCCATGTCGGATCCCTTATTGGTATTGATCACCGCCGGCTCGGAAAAAGAGGCCGAGGACATTGCCACGGCGCTGGTCGCCGAGCGGCTGGCCGCTTGCGTGAACGTCGTGCCCGGGATCGCGTCCATCTATCGCTGGCAGGGAGAGGTGCAGCGCGACCAGGAATGGCTGCTGGTGGTCAAGAGCCGCCGCGACGTCCTGGACGACCTGGTACAGCGCGTGAGAGAGCTGCACAGCTACGACCTGCCCGAGACCATCGCCCTGCCCCTGGTGGGCGGCAGCGCGCCCTACCTGGACTGGCTTGTGGGCGAGGTCCGCGAGGGATAGACGGCCTCAGGGGCCGATTGGCCGGCGGCATTGCCGGGAGGTGGAAAATGCGCGACCTCGTTCGACAGATCGCAGAGGGCTACAAGTCCGTCAAGCTGCAAGGCCAGCAGGAGGGCTATGTCGTCTTCTCGGGGCACGATCCCGATACAAACCAGCCCGTGTCCATCAAGGTCCTGCCGCGGCTCCTGCGCGGCGAGGCGCAGGGCGCACGGCAGTTCGAGGCCCTTTCCCGGGCTCTGCGGCAGCTCAACCATCCCAACATCGTGAGCGTGCGGCAGGCAAGTGCCCGGGCGGGCATGCCCTACATCGTCACCCGGGCCGTGGAAAGCGGGCAGCGCCTGGCCGCGGTCCTCGACCGTCAGTGGGACGTGGCGGCGGCGGCCGACCTGGTGATGCAGGCCGGCAGGGCCCTGGAACATGCCTACAACAAGGGTGTGGTCCACGGCAGCCTCACCCCGGAGAGCATCATCGTGGAGGACAGGGGCCGGGTGCTGGTCGGCGATTTCGGCCTCAGCGAGCTGATGGAGATGGTCGGGGTCCGCCGGCAAGGCGAGGCCTCGCCCTTTATCGCCCCCGAGCGGGCGGCGGGCAACGCGGCCACGCCTCGCACCGACGTCTATTCCCTGGCGGCCATCCTCTACCGGCTGCTGACCGGGCGGCCACCCCAGGTCGTCAAGGGCGAGGTTCTGCCCCCCAGCCGCTTTAACCGCGATGTGCCCGTGGGCATGGACCCCGTCCTGGTGCGGGCCCTGGCGCCGAACCCCACGGATCGCTTTCCCGACGTCAAGGCCTTCCTGGCGGCCCTGGGCAGCGTGAGCCTCACCGCCAGGGCGCAGCCGGCGCCGGACGAGACGGGGGGCCGCACCTGCCCCCGCTGCGGGACGCCGAACCAGGCGGGGCGATTTTGCCGCAAGTGTGGCGCCCAGCTCGACCAGCCCGCGGCCCGGCCATCCGAGCGACGCCAGCCCACGCCGCCCCCGGCCAGGGCTCCCGAACCGAGCCAGCCTGTCCTGAAGCCGCCGCCCGGGGTGCCCCAACGACGCCAGCCCCCGCCGCCGGCCGAGTCCAAGCTGGACGAGCCCATCCAGATCACGACCATTGAAGTGGGCCACGTGGAGATCGGCAAGGGGGTGGAGCGGCAGGAGACCGTCATTGCCCAGCCCATGGCCGTCGCCTCCGGGGCGGTCTCGGCCGACTTTCCCGAGCCCCTGCCCATGCCCGAGCTGAAGGTGACCGGCAGCGGCCTGTTCGCGGCTGACTTTGATCAACCGCCCATCGCCATGCCCGAGCCGCCAGAGATGCCGGTCATCGATTGGGCCGAGATCGCGCCCCCCATGCCCGAGGTGCCGACCATCGAGGACGTGCGCCTGGAGCAGGAGCGCCTGCAGCAGGAGCGCGTGGACCAGGAGCATGAGCGCCACGAGCATGAGCAGGAGCGCCAGGAGCAGGAGCGCCAGGAGCATGAGCAGGAGCGCCAGGAGCATGAGCGCCTGCAGCAGGAGCAGGAGCGGACTTGATCTATCTGCAAGATCTGCTCGCCGCCACCGGCGGCAGCCTCCACGGGCCGGTCTTTGCCGACGAGTTTTCCGATTTCTGCTACGATACGCGCCTGCTGAACCCGGGCGAGCTCTTTTTGGCCGTCGTCACCGACAAGGGCGACGGCCACGATTACGTCCTGGAGGCGGCGCGCAGCGGCGCGGCCGGCGTCCTCTGCCAGCGGCCCTTTGACCTCCACGAGCTTGGCGTCACCTGCCTGCTCATCGACGACACGCGCCAGGCCCTGGTGGACTGGGCGCGGTTCGTCCTGCAAAAGCACCGGCCCGACGTGGTGGGCATCACCGGGTCCAGTGGCAAGACGACGACCAAGGAGATGGTCGCCGCCGTCCTGGCGCGCCGCCACCCCGTCTTTGCCAACTATGGCAACTATAACGATCGCTACGGCCTGCCCATTGCCCTCGGCCGGCTGGTGGCGGACCATCGCGTGGCGGTCCTGGAGATGGCCTGCGAAGGCCTGGACGAAATCCGCGAGCTGGCGGCCCTGACCCGGCCGCGCGTGGGCATTGTCACCGCGGTCAATGAGACGCACCTGGCCTACCTCGGCTCGTTGGAGGCCATCGCCGCCGAAAAGGGCCGCCTGGTGGAGGCGCTGCCCCCGGCCGGCAAGGGGGGTGTGGCCATCCTCAACTACGACGATGCCCGGGTGCGGGCCATGGCCGCCCGGACCCGGGCGCACGCCATCACCTACGGCCTAGACGCCGACGCCGACCTCGTGGCGGGCAACTTCCAGGCCGACGAGACGGGGGTGTCGTTCACGGTCTTTGTCAAGGATTTTTTCCCTCTGCCCGGCCGCCGCCACGGGGGACGCCGCAAGCTGCGCGTGCGCCTGGGGCTGTTGGGCCGGCCCGCGGCCTATGCCGCCCTGGCGGCGGTGGCCGCCGGCCTGGCGCTGGACGTGCCCCTGGAGGAGGCGCTGGCCGCCCTGGCGGCCATGAAGCCCCTGCCCGGCAGGCTCAACCCCTTGCCCGCCAGGGATGGGGTGCGCGTCCTGGACGACAGCTTTAACGCCAGCCCGGCCTCGACGCTGGCGGCCCTGGACGTCCTGGCCCTGTTTCGCTCCGGGCGGCGGGTGGCCGTCCTCGGCGATCTGCGCGACCTGGGCAGCGTGGAGGCCGAGGCCTACCGGCGCGTCGGGGAGCGCGTCGCCGCCGGCGTGGACCTGCTGGTGGCCCAGGGCGACGCGGCGCGGCGCGTGGCCGAAGAGGCGCAGGCCGCCGGCCTGCCCGCGGACCGCCTGCTGGTGACCTACACCGCCGAGGATACACTGCGCGGCCTGGCCGGCCGGCTGGCGCCCGGCGACACGGTCCTGGTCAAGGGCGCCGTCGAGTCGCGCATGGAACAGGTGGTGGCCGGGCTGCTGGCCGACCCCGAGGCGGCGCCCCGCCTCCTCGTGCGGCAGACGGCCGGCTGGAGCAAGGTCCGGCTGCTGCATCGCGGCCGCCCCACCTGGCTGGAGGTGGACCTGGAGGCCATCGCCCACAACGTGCGGCGCATCGCGGCCCACGTCGGCGCCAGAGTCCGGGTCATGGCCGTTCTGAAGGCCGACGCCTACGGCCACGGCGCCATCCGGGTGGCGCGGACGGCCCTCAACAACGGCGCCTCTTACCTGGGCGTGGCCAGCATCAACGAAGGGGCGGCCCTGCGCCAGGTGGACATCGCGGCGCCCATCCTGGTCTTGGGCTATACCCCGGCCTGGCAGGCCCGAGACCTGGTTCTGCACGACCTGTCGGCCACAGTCTATAACCTGGACGTGGCCCGCGCCCTGAGCCGGGCGGCCCGCGAGCTGAACCGGGAGGTGAGGGTCCACGTCAAGGTGGACAGTGGCATGGGCCGCCTGGGGCTCCTGCCCGAGGACGTGCCCGCCTTTGTGGCCGACCTGCGCGCGCTGCCCGGCCTGGTCCTGGAGGGGATCTTTACCCACATGTCGACCGCCGACAGCGACCTGGCGTACGCCCGCTGGCAGCTCGCTCGCTTTCGGCAGATCCTGGAGGCCCTGGCCGGCGACGGGGTCCACTTTCCCCTGGTGCACGCCGCCAACTCGGCCGCCATCCTGGCGCTGCCCGAGAGCCACCTGAACATGGTTCGCCTGGGCATCGCCATGTACGGCCTGCAGCCCTCCGCCGAGGTGCCCTTGCCGCCCGACTTCCGGCCGGCCCTGAGCTACAAGACGCAGGTGGCGCAGGTCAAGACCCTGCCGCCGGGCAGCTTTGTGGGCTATGGCAAGGGCTACCAGACCGCCGGCGAGGAGCGCATCGCCGTCCTGCCCGTGGGTTATGCCGACGGCTTTCGCCGTGCCCCGCGCCACTGGGGCGAGGTGCTCGTCCGCGGCCGGCGGGCGCCCATCGTCGGCCGCGTGTCCATGGACCAGACGACCGTGGACGTCAGCCACATCCCCGGCGTGCGCCAGGGCGACGAAGTCGTGCTCATCGGCGAACAGGGAGACGAGCGGATCACAGCCGAAGACGTGGCCGAGCGGCTGGGCACCATCAACTATGAGGTCGTCAGCGAGATCCTGGCCCGCGTGCCGCGGATCGTGTGAGGCCCGGGAATACTGAAGAGATGAGAGAAGGATGCACATCCTCGTCGACCCGTGAGCATCTTTCGGCCCCCGCCTTCTGGTGCCGCGCAGCGACTTGCAGGTCGGTGTTATCTGGTATATAATAGTTACCATGAGTGAGAAAATGTCTCGCGCCGAGATCGAGGAGTATCTTGCTCTGGCTCGGGAGGACCTGGCAGCGGCCGGGGACAACTTGCGGTTTGGCCACCTCCGAGTGGCGGTGTCGCGAGCATACTACGCCATGTTTTACGCTACGACAGCGCTGCTGGGCAGCAAAGGGTTGTGGCGCAGCAAGCACCAGGGTTTGATCGCTGCTTTCGGCGAGCACTTTGCGAAACCAGGACTGATAGAACCAGAATACGGGCGTATCCTTCGCGATGCCTTTGAGGCGCGACTCGATAGTGACTATGGCCCGAACCCGGACCTGAACGAGGCGTCGGCGGAGCAGTTGATCTCCAACGCGTCAAGGTTTGTGGAGCGCCTGGCCCGGATTCTGCAACTGGAGAAAGAAGACGATGTCAAGTATGACGTCGACAAGCCTCTCTCATAGGGAAGACACGGCTTTGCAGGCCTACGTCCAGATCCTCGACGCGCGGTTTGGCCCACGGCTTCTGGAGGTCTTGCTCTTTGGCTCTAAAGCGCGAAGCGAGGCGCGTCCAGATTCAGACATCGACGTCGCTGTGATCCTGGATCAACCCAGTCCGCAGGATCTGAGTGAGGTTCGTGGCCTCACATTCGACATCTGGTTGTCCCACGGGGTCTTGATCTCTGTTCGGGCTATGAGCCAGCAGGGATGGGAAAAACTTGGCCGGCTGCGCAGCCTATTCTACCAAAATCTCAGACGCGACGGGGTTTCTCTTCTGTTCAGGGCGGCTTGAACCAGGTCAGCCGCTACAACCACCTACAAGTCACCCCGGATTCGTACTCACCTGCTGGGCGGAGGATCGACCTGGCGGGTTTTCAGTTACTCAAGGGTGACAGAAACCGTCCGCTGCAGTGCGCCGCCGGCCGCGCTAACCCCCGGCGGCCTGCGCCTCTTTCTTGGCCTCTTTTTCGGCCCTGGCCCTGGCCTTGGCCTTGGCCGTCTCTTCGGCGCGCACTTCGTTCCACACCCGGCTGAGGGAAGACTTGAAGCGACGGTCGGCCTTGGGTTTCTCGAAGGGCGGGATGGGCCAGAAGTGGATGAGATCTTTCAGGCTGCGGGCCGTGTCGGCCTTGGACAGGCCGGCGTTGTACGCGCTCCGGACGTTGCTGCGCACCAGGCGCAGGAACTCGGACATCTTTTCCGTTGCTTCTTTGCCGCTCAGCTCGCCATGCCCCGGCACCAGGACGTCAAAGCGCAGCTTGCGCACGTAGGCCAGGGCCTTGAGCCAGCGCTTGGTGCTGCTCTGCGACAGGAACGGCGGCCGGTCGGTGACCACCAGGTCGCCGGCAAAGAGGATGCGGTCTCGCGGCAGGTAGATGACCGTCGTGGCGGCCGTGTGGCCCCCCACGGGGATGAGGTGGACCTCTTTGTCTCCCTTGTAAAAGACCGTGCGGTCGGTAAAGGTGATCCTGGGCTCGACGATCTTCAGGTTCTCTTCCCACTCTTGCACGGCCGAGGGGATGCGGTTGCGGTAGAGGTTCAGCAGGCGGGTGCGAAAGCTCTCGCCGTAGCTCTTCATGTTCTTCCAGGCGAACTCGTGGGCAATGACCGTCGCCGTGGGAAAATACTGGTTGCCCATGACGTGGCCGCGGTGGTGGTCGGTGTTGATGATATACAGGATCTCCTGGTCGGTGCGCGACTGTATTTCAGCGCGCCAGGCGCGCGCCTCGTCGGGCAGCATGGGCGCGTCGATGAGAATGACGCCCTCGCCGGTGATAATACACCCGACGTTGGCCCCATGATACCCGGTCTCAACCAGTACATTGGGAGCGATCTCCTGGACCATACCTGCCTCCGATTCTCGACCGCAAAGAAGCGCAAACGACCTGGCTTCAGGTCAGGCCCGAAGCCAGGGCGGGTAGACAACCTGGATTATAGCACAACCCGCTGCCCGGGTCAAACAGGGTGGCTGCCCACAGAACGAGGGAACAAAGAACGAGGCCGCACGCCATAGGCGTACGGCCCCGTTGTCGCCAGGACTCGCTCGTGCGCCGCTTCGTTTCCCCCAGCCAGCGCAAAGGTCGTGGCCGGGCGGCGCCTGCTGGCCCCGCCCGCTACCCCGGCGTTCGACGGCGGGGCTGTAGAGGCTAGACCTCTTCGTTGCGGGCTTCGACGATCTGGTCTTCCGCCTGGGGCTCGTCTTCCTTTACCGCTTCATGGAAACCCCGAATGGCCTTGCCAACGGCAGGGCCAATATCAGCTACTTTGCCTACGCCAAAGATCAAGACCACGATCACGAGGATGATCAAAATCTCCGGCCAACCAAATCCACCCATTTTCACATACCTCCCTCGGATTCTTCTTCTTGCTCCCGTAACGTCCCGGGTTGATGTCGCAAGCTGTGTGACCACAGCGCCAGATCGCGCCGTATCAGCGCGTGTACAAAAGGCAACGCCTGCGGCGAGGAGCTCATGCCCTCGGCCGTAGCCATTGCCTGCTTTGCCAGATCGCTCTCGCCGGCCAGCCACAGCCACTCGCTCATGGCCAGCAGCCGGCGGCGCAAAAGCTCGGCCGTGCCCGGGTCCACGATCTCGACCGCCAGGCGGGACACCCGGGATTCCAGGCCGCGGCCCTGCCGCAGCATCGTCTCTGCCGCCCTCAGCAGCGTTTCGCTGCGCAGCGTCCACGTCATAAAGGCAGGATGCCGCAGGAGCGCTTCTCCTTGCAGGGCAAGGTGCTGCACCGCGCTCTCGGTTTCGGGCAGAGCCGGCAAGCGGCTGGGCGGCAGATCGTCGGCCCCGGACGCCGACCACAGCCAGGCGCCCAGGAGCCGCAGCGCGCTCGCCACCGGGATCTGGGTCTCCCGGTTCTGGGCCAGCGCATCGCGCACCAGCCGCCTTCCCATGTCGAACGAGATCTCGAGCATGAGGAGCCCGCTACTGCCGTCGGGCAGCGCGATGTCGTGCACGCTCCCCGTCGGTCGGCGCGGCGGCAGCACGTGCAATGGCACCTGCCCGTGCCCGGCTGCCTCCACAGCCCCGGCCCGGTCGTTCAGCAGGACGTTCAGAAACCTGGCGTAGCCCGTCATCTGCTCCTGCTGCACGAACCACAGGCTCTGCTGGCCCAGGCCATCGACGGGGCTGACCATGGCTCGCCACCCCGCATCGGGCGCGGGCAGCGGCTGAACCTCCACACCCGCAAACCGTAGCTTGCGCAGCAGGCGTTCGGCCGCGGGGCGCAGCTCTGTCGAGAGCACCGGGATCAGGGCTTGCAGGGCGCGGGCCGACTCGGGCAGGCGGATGGTTCCCAGCACCTCCAGCGCCGCGCCGCCGATCTCGTCGCGCACGTCCTGCGCCATCAGGCGCAGGCACTCCACGCTTGCCCCTGGCGTCTCTTCCGCCACGTTGCCCAACGCGCGCACCATGGCGAGGACGACGTCCGGCTCCTGGCGATCCAGCCCCTCGACGTACTCGGCCAGCCGGCCCGGTTGCTCCTCGAACTGCTTGAGGGCCGCCTTCAGGGCCGAGAGGGCCGCGCCCTCCGGGTCCCGGACGCTGGTCAGCAGGTCGTCGTCGGGCGCCTCGTCCAGAAAGCGCTCCAGGATGGTGATGGCCGCCACCCGGCCTCGATCGGTCTGATCGGGTTGCAGCACCGCCTGGCGCAGGGCGCTCACGATCCGGGGCCGGTCCAGGAAGCTCGAGACCAGGCCCATGGCCATCAACAGCCCGTCGTCGGCCTTGCTCAGGTTCCCGACCATGGCCGGGATCACCTGGGGGCCCAGGGCCGCGATCGCCTGTGCCTGGCGCCGAAGCTCCTGCTCGGACCCGGCGAGGCGCATCCGCTGCAGTTCGGCCTCGATCTGCCTTCGTTCCATCAATTTGGTAATGATCTTGTCACGAGAAGAGGGCGTCCCTCTTGTGCTCGCGGGCATTATAGCACAGTTCCCCCACCGTCACAAGTGGGCCGTTCTCTCTGCCCCGGGCATGCGGGCAGCGACACTCAGGCCCTGGCCATTTCTCGTTCGGCCAGCTCTTCCTGGCCGGCGTCCACCGGCCGGAAGGTGGCCGGATCCGTCAGCTTGTCGGTATAGAGCACGCCATCCAGGTGGTCGATCTCGTGCTGAAAGACGCGGGCCAGGTAGCCCTGCACCTTGTAGCGCACGGTCCGGCCGCGCTCGTCCACACCCTGAACGGTGACCTCGTCCTTGCGGGCCACTTCGCCGATGGTGCCCGGGATGGACAGGCAACCCTCGTACCCCACCTGCTCGCCCCGGCCCTTGACAATCTCCGGGTTAAAGAGGATAAAGGTCTCGCGGGGCTCGCCCGTCTCCTCGTCTTCGGGCAGCTCGGCCACGAAAAAGCGCAGCGACACGCCGACCTGGGGCGCGGCCAGGCCCACGCCGTTGGCCTCACGCATGGTCTCCAGCATCTCCTCGGCCAGGGCGACCAGCCTGGGCGTCACGGCCTGCACCTTTCTCCCCCTCATGCGGAGGACCTTCAGGTCCTCCGGGTCGTGTATCGTCAGAATTCTAAGCTCGGGCATCTCACACTTCTCATATGGTTCGATGCGACGCACCCGTCGCAGTGACCAGTGCGCCGCATCCGTTCACGTGCATTCCGAAAAAACCGTCGTCAGTCATTGTAACACCGGCGCCGGGCGATGTCAAGCCACTTCGAGGGCTTCGGCAATGACCTCGGCAATGTCCTTGATGGGTAGGGAGCCCTGTCCCGCCTCTTCGAGCATGATGACGCAAAAGGGACAGGCCGCGGCGGCCAGGGCCGGCTCCATGGCCTGGATCTCGGCCATGCGCACCTCGTTCACCCGCTTGCCGGGCTCGTGCTCCATCCACATGCAGGCCCCGCCGCCCCCGCAGCAAAAGCCCCGCTCGCGCGAGCGCGGCAACTCGGCGATGTGGACCCCGGGCACGGCGGCCAGCACCTGGCGCGGCGCGTCGTAAACGTCGTTGTAGCGCCCCAGGTAGCAACTGTCGTGGAAGGTGACGGTGCCCCCCGTCCACGGGCGGCCGGGGCGCAGCCTGCCGGCGGCCAGCAGCTCGCCTATGAGCTGGCTGTGATGTACCACCTCCCACGTGCCCCCGAACTGCGGGTACTCGTTCTTGAGGGTGTTGTAGCAGTGGGGGCACTGGGTCACGATGCGCTTGAACTCGTACCCTTTGAGCGTCTCGACGTTGGCCTCGGCCTGCATCTGGTACAGGTATTCCTCGCCGGCCCGGCGCGCCCACTCGGCGTTGCACGTCTCCTCCTCGCCCAGGATGGCAAAATCGACGCCCGCTGCCCGCAGGATGCGGACCATGGCCTGGCTCACCTTCTGGTTGCGCGGGTCGTAGCTGCCGGCGCAGCCTACCCAATAGAGCACGTCGGCGCGGCCCACGTCGGCCATGACCGGCACGTCCAGGCCGGCGGCCCAGGCCGTGCGCTCGTGCCGCGGCTGGCCCCAGGGGTTGCCCTGGCGCTCGGTGTTGCGCAGGGCGCCGGCCAGGGTGTCGGGCAGCCGGCCCTCCTCCAGGGCCAGGTGGCGGCGCATGCCCACGATCTCGCCCACGTGCTCGATGAGGACCGGGCACTCGCGCTCGCAGGCGCGGCAGGTGGTGCACGACCACAGCGTCTCGTCCTTGATGACCTCGCCCACCAGGGCCCGGTCGGACGGCTCGCCGCTGCCCAGGGCCAGGGGGCGCAGGAACGGCAGCCGGGCGACGATGGGCTCCTGCCACTTCCACAGCTTGCCCGGATACTCGCTCATCCGGTCGCGAAAGTCCATCACCACCCGCTTGGGCGACAGGGGCTGGTCCGCCGCGTAGGCCGGGCAGGCCGCCTGGCAGCGGCCACACTCCATGCAGGCGTCGCCGTCCAACAGTTGCTTCCAGGTGAACTGGGGGATGGACCCCACGCCCAGGGGCTCTTCCGTCGTCTCGATGTCCTCGATCTTGGGCAGGGCGCCGGGCGTGTCGAGGCGCCGCAAATAGATGTTCACCGGCCCCGTGACGATGTGCAGGAACTTGTGGTAGGGCAGGGTGGCGATGAGGAAAAAGGTGGTCAACTGGTGTGTCCACCAGACAAAGGGATAGATGGCCGGCGGCTGCTCCGGCGGGGGGCCAAAGAGCCTGGACAGGGCGTTGCCCAGCCACGACCAGTCGGCCCACGGCGGCTGCTGCCCCCGGAGTCGCATGACCTCCAGCGTCAGCCCGGTGAGGGCGATAAAGGCCAGGGAGCCCAGCACGTAGGCATCGTCGCGGCGAATGTTGAGCCGGTCGGGACGCAGGATATAGCGGCGCAAGGCCGCCAGGCCCAACCCGATGAGAAACAGGAGGGCAAAGGCGTTGACCACCGCCTCGAAGACCAGGTAAAAGGGACCCTGGAGGATGAGGAGGTGAAGGTCCATCTGGATGCCCACCAGGGAGGTGGCGATGAAAAAGACCACGAACCCGTAAAAGATCAGGCCGTGCATCAGCCCGGGATAGGCCTGGGCCAGGACGCGCCGTTGGGCCAGGGCATACAGGAGCAGCCCGCCGATGCGGCGCCCCACGCGGTCGGTGCGCAGCGCCGGCCCTCCCTCGCGCCAGAGCCGCACCCGGCGCCAGAGGCCATAGACCACCAGGGCGCCACACACGATGACCACGATCCAATGGATGGTGTACATCCACTCGGGCAGGTTCCACAGGTCGTCTCGGAACGGTACCATGCCTTGTCTCCTCCTCAGGGCCTGATCTCGATCTGCACCGCCGCGGAGCTGACCGTGCCGTCGAGGTGGGTCACCTCCAGCGTGTAGCCCGCCGTGCCTGCCGGGCACACCTGGCGCTCGGCCTGGCCGGGCACTCCCTCTCCATCCAGGTACACCTCTCGCACGTTCTCCACCTGCCACCGCAGCCAGGTGCAGGCCCCGGGCGACAGGGCCGCCTCGTCGGCCCAGAAGCGGACCGACGGCGGCCGCGAGGCGACGGCGTGGACGGCCAGGACCGTCCGGTAGCCGGTGGGGCCCAGGACCTCGGCCTCGCGGGGCACGCCGTCGCAGGCAAAGGTGGCGGGCGGCAGGATCTGAAAGTGGGGCTGCGCCTGGTTCTCCAGGGCGCCCCCGGGCAAGAATGTGCCCCGCTCGGGCACGAGGAACCAGTAGCCGGCCAGGTCGGCCAGGCGCAAGGCCCGCGACAGATCGCCGGGCAGCAGCCGGACGTTGTCCCTGGTCCAGCGCCCGGCCTGGCCCGCCCACCCGCCGGCGTAGAACAAGAAGCCCACCTGGTGGTACTGGTGCCGGACATAGACCACGTCGCCCGGCCCGGCCTGTTGGACGACGAGGCGCGAGGCATCGCGCCAGTTCTGCTTGTCTTCGGCATAGAAGGCCGACAGCGACGGCCCGCTGATGGCGGCCGTGACCCCCACGAGGAGGACCCCCGCCAGCAGCGTCCCGGCCCAGGGCGCGGCCCGCGGGCGGGCGCGGCGGGCGAGCCAGTCCATGGCCAGGCACAGGCCACAGGCCGCCACCCCCAGGTAGACGGGCAGGGCAAAGATGAAATAGCGGGCCCGCAGGGCCTGGCCAAAGGGCAGGAGCATCACCAGGGCGACGGGCAGGACGATCCAGGCCAGCGCCGCGAGGAGCAGGCCGCGCTGCCGGGCAGCCAGGAAGGCAGCCCCCACGGCCAGGAGCAGCAGGTAGACGGCCAGCCCGGCGTCGTTGCCTCCGCTCCACAGGCGCAGCGTGTCGAGGACGAGGGCTCCGTTCCAGCTCGACCCGGCGTTGCCGCCCAACCCCAGCTCGCCGCCCATCCCCCGCAGCAGGTAGGGCATCATGGGCAAAAAGAGCAAGAACACGAGGGCCAGGGCCGCTGCCGGGCGCCAGGCTCCCTCCCCGGGGCGGACGCGGCCCCCGGGCCGGAGGAACAGCCCGCCGGCGTACAGGGCCATGACGCCCAGGGGCAAGAGGGCGAACAGGTGCACGTACAGGTTGGCGGCGCTGGCCAGGGCAAAGGCCAGCCACCAGCCCCACGTTCCGGCCCGCACCGCCCGGACGAATAGGTAGAGGCTCAGGAGGGCGAGAAAGGTGAGCATGGTGTACATCCGCGCTTCCTGCCCATAGCGCACGTAAAAGGGGGCGAGGGCCAGCAGCAGGGCGGCCAGGAGGCCGGCGCCGCGGCCTGCCGCTCCGTTCAGGAGCCGGCCGGCCAGGGCATAGACCAGGGGGATCGTCAGCGTGGCCCACAGGGCGGCGGGCAGGCGCAGGAACAGGACCCGGCCCCCCAGCGCCAGGAAAAGGCGCGTGAGCAGGAAATAGAGGGGCGGCTTGGGGAGGGCGAGGTCGGTCAGGCTGCGGCGCATGGCGTCGGCCCAGGTGCCGTCCCAGGCCGCGCAGGTGAGGGTCCCCAGCTCGTCGAACCAGAGGCTCTTGGCCTCCAGGTTGTGCAGGTAGAGGGCCCAGGCCAGCAGGATGACGGGCAACAGCAGCAGGCCGGGGCGGAGCCAGGGACGCCCCCGCGCAGGGGTGGCGGGACGGAAACGCCCGGCGCTGCCCTCGCCCGTCATGGCCCGGGCGCCGCCGCGCGCGCCGACTCGGCCTTGCCCCAAAACTCGGCCGCCAGGTCCGCCTGGCCGCCGTCGCGGTACAGGTCTCCCAGGGCCTGGTAGGCGTCGGCCAGCGCGTTGAGGCGCGCCCAGTCTTCGTGGGCGCTCACCGGGTTGGCGGCCAGGTCCTCCAACACGGCCACCTGGGCGCGCAGATGGGCCTCGGCGTCCTCGGCGTCCAGGGTGCCAAAGGCCACGGCGTTCACCGTCTTGATGGGCAGCCGCACAAAGTCGTCCAGGTGGGCCTGCAGCCAGCCGTCCAGCGGCTCTTGCAGCTCGATGGGCGGCATGAAGGAGGTGCACAGGATCCACAGCCGCCTGGCCTCGCCCTCGTAGGCGTCGACCTCGGCCGGCGCCGGGTGGTGGTCGAGATAGACGACCGCGGCCCCGGCGGTCTCCAGGGGGCGCACGACGAACCGCGGCGACACGAGGACGATCTCTCCCGGGCCGGCGTGCTTTTCGACGATGGCCAGCACTTCCTCCAGGCGGTTGGCCGAGCGGGTGTAGGCGTACGAGACCTGCAAGGGGCGCAGCAGCAGCAGGACCAGGACGGCCGCCAGGCCGGCGGCGGCTGCCCTGCCCACCAGCGGGCCGTGCCTCCCGGGCAGCAGGCGGCCCAGGCCCCGCCCGGCGGCGACGACCCCCTGGGCGGCCAGGAGCAGCAGCATGGGCAGGACAAAGATGACATAACGTTCCTCAAAGGGGCGGGGCGAGGGAGCCACCGACAGGACCAGGAAAGGCAGCGTGATCCACAGGGCGCCCAGGAGGGCCACCCGTGGCCGCCCGCCCAGGGCGCTGGCCACCAGGCCGACGACGGCCAGGCCCGCCACCAGTGCCTGGAGCCAGCCGCTCATGATGCCGCTGCGAAACAGGAAGCCGCGAAAGAACGGTTTCGTCAGCTCGACGGTCACCCGGCCCGTGGCCTCACCGTCGGCGTTGAGGCTGGCCCACGACATGCCCCCCAGGTGCAGGACCGCGGGCAGGCAGAGGGCGATGAGCAGGACAAAGGCCACGACGGGCAGGACCAGGTGGCGCGGCTCCTGGCGGCGGCGGGCGACGGCCACCAGCGTCGCGAGCCAGGCGGCGGCGGCCGCCAGGCCCTCGGCGGCCAGGACAAAGAGGGCGTTGTAGTGGGTATAGTAGGCCAGGGCCGCCGTGACGGCGAACCCGGCCCAATGGCCGGCGCGGCCCGTCCGCCAGGCGCGGGCCAGGAAATAGGCCGAGGCCAGCGAAAGGACGACCAGCATGGGATAGGGGCGCACGATCTGGGCGTAGCGGATGTGCAGGGGCAACATGGCCGTGAGCAGCGCGCCCAGGAGCGCGGCGGGGCGATTGAACAGGGCGGCGCCCATCTTGTAGGTCACGGCCACGGCCAGGATGCCAAAGGCCGAGGGCAAGAAGCGCAGGACAAAGGCGCTATGGCCCACCAGGGGCCAGGCCAGGTGTTGCAGCAAAAAGTAGAGGGGCTGCATGTTGCCCGGCTGGCCCGTGAACTTGATCCCAATCGTGTCGAGGACGGCCCCCAGGCCCGGCTGGTCCACGTGGACGATGGTCACGTTCTCGTCGCGGCCCAGGACCTCCCGGTCGCCCAGGTCGTACCAGATGAGGGCCGCGCTCAACAGCAGAATGGCAAGGGGGAGGGCACGGACGATGGCCCGGAAAGAGGCCCGGGCCTGCGGCCGGGCGGGAATACGTTCAGGACGGCGAACGGGTGGCCCCAGTGCCTGCTGTCGAGACATGCTCTACCTGCTCTCGGCCGGGCTAGGCGCCTTCCAGATCCTCGTGCACGATGCTGCTAATATTTTTGCCCAGGCGTACGCTGTAATTGGTGCCGCGGTCCTCGGGGTAGATCTGCAATGTGTTGGCCAGGTAGAGCCCCCGGATGGGCGTTCGGTGATCGGGGATGCGCTCCGAGTAGTTGCAGGTGATGACCGGCTGGCCTGCCTCGGCTCGCATCACGATCTTTTTCTCGATCCAGGACGGATCGAAGGCCGGATTGATGCGCTTCAGGTGGGGCGCGTACAGGTCAAAGAGCTCGGTGGCGCGCATGCTATAGCGCGGGTCGTCACGCTCCATGTAGTTGGACACATAGATCAGGTGCCGGCCCTGGTACTCGCTGGGCGGCACGTAATTGGTGTGCTCGATGACCGCCACAAAGGGCATGGTCCGGTCGGCGATGTTCATCCAGTAGATGTGGCTGAGGCTCTGTTTGCTGACCAGGAGCAGCACCGCGGCCGCCTGGTAGCGCACGGAGCGCAGTTGCTCGGCGTACTCGCCGTCCAGCGAGGGCGGCGCGATCTCGAGAAGGTTGTAGCCGGGCACAGTGGCAATGACGGCGTCAAAGGGGATGGTCTCTTTTTTCGTCGCCACGCCGGCGATGCGGCACGGATCCTGGGGATCGGTGACCAGCTCGACCACTTCCTGGTTGGTGCGCAGGTCGGCGCCGCCAGCCTCCAGGCGGTCTACCAGGGCCCGGGTGATAATCTCGAAGCTGCCCTGGGGATAGGCCAGCAGCTCCTTGGCCTCGGCTCCCTGGCGCGAGCTGCCCCGCACCTTGATCTTGCCCCACAGCCAGGTCATGCTCACCTGGTCGGCCAGGTCGCCGAACTTGCCGCGGAGCAAGGGCCCCCAGAACTTCTCATATATTTCGCGGCCCATGTAGCGCAGGATCCAGTCGCGGGCCGTGATGTTCTCGTAGCGCTTCCAGTTCCCGGCGCGGCCCATGTACAGGTACATGAGCCCCAGCTTGATCCGGTTAAAGAGGTTGACCGGCTTGAAGCGGATGAGGTCAAAGGGTGTGACCAGGTTATAGATCCGGCCGTCGTAATACCAGCCCACCTTGGACTCGATCCAGCGCAACTGGTCGCCGATGCCAAGCTCGTCCATGAGATCGAGGATGTGCCGGTCGCTGCCAAAGAGGTGGTGGTAGTAGTACTCGATGCGCGTGCCGAGGATGGGCAGCGTCGCGGCCTGGCCGCCCCATTGGCCGTACTTTTCCAGGACGGTGACGTCGTAACCCTGCTTCTGAAGCTCGTAAGCCGCCGTCAGCCCCGCGTAGCCGCCGCCGATGATGCCGATTCGGGTAGGGTTCATTCAGGTATCTCGGGCTCCGGGACGTCGGCGACCAGCTCGATGGGGTCCTGGCCGTAGCGCCCCAGATCCTCCTTTGCTTTTTCGAATAGCGCGATCAGCTCTTCGTCGGTTCCCTGGTAACGGGAGATGGTCTGCTGGGCGCACAGCTCACAGCCGCGCATGAAGCGGTAGCTGCCCGATACGCAGCCCAGGCAGGCGTTCAAGCGGATCATCAGCAGGCAAAAGGCCAGCGTATCGTCGTGGGTTTCGGGCAGAGCCGCCACGCGGTCCACCAGCTTGCGCCACTCCTCGCCCCGCAGATCGCGCAGATCCGGGATCAGGTGCGGCGGAAACAGCAATTCGGTTCTTGGATTTACAGTCATGACAAGCTACCTGACTAGGCCCATCCGGCTTCACGGATGGTCTAAATATAGACGCAGATGCGGTCCTCAGATTACATGGGCGGCGGGCGAGAGGCGATGCCGCCGCTCCAGGCCTTCCCAGGCTGCCCACGGCACGTCCACGCTGCCCAGCCCGTTGGCCATCGCCCCGCCGTGAAAGTCGCTCCCCCCGCTGATCATCAGCCCATAGTACAGGGCCATCTCCAGCAGAGAGCGGCTGACGCGGCGCGGATAGTTGGGATAGTAGACTTCGATGCCCGCCAGCCCGGCCCTGACCAGGCGCGGCAGCCAGTGCTTCAGGTCCAGATCCTTCTTTCGTTCGCCCTTGCGGGTATAGATGTACGGGTGCGCCAGGACCGGCAGCCCTCCGCTGGCCCGTACCAGGTCGATGGCGTCCTCGGGCGTGAGCTTGTAGCGCTCGACGTAGGCCGGGCAGCCCCGGCCGATCCACCGCTCAAAGGCCTCGTCCCAACTGTGGATGAGCCCGGCTTCCAACAGGGTCGTGGCCACGTGGGGCCGCCCGATAGAGCCCTCCTCGCCGGCCAGCTCGACGACGCGCTCCCACTCTACGGCCAGGCCGAGCTGTGCCAGCCGGGCCAGCATCTTTTCGGCGCGCTCGCGGCGCGCGACGCGGGTGCGGCCCAGGAAGGCCTGAAGCTCCTCGTTCTCCACGTCCACAAAGTAGCCCAGGAGGTGGATCTCCTCCCGGCCGCTGAGGGCGCTGATCTCCACGCCGGGCACGACGATGATATCCAGGCGGCGCGCTGCGGCCAGGGCCGCGGGCACGCCCGTCGTTGTGTCGTGATCGGTGATGGCCAAGACCTCGATGCCCAGTGAAGCGGCGCGGGCAACGAGGTCCTGGGGAGCGAGTCCGCCATCGGAGGCGGTTGTATGGCTGTGCAGATCAACGCGGCTCGAGATCGTGATCAACCTCCAGGTTGGGCCTGGTTCCGGACCGGCGCATATCCATCAGCCTTCCCCACGGGCTTTCATCTTTTCCTGGAGGCGCCCCAGGGCTTCCCACTTGCCCGCCGCCGCCAGTTTCGCCTGCTTCGGCCAGTTCGCCGGATCGACCCCCTGCAATAGCTCGGCGTTGCCCTCGGCGACGATGGCCCGCAGGCGCTCGGGGTCGCTCTCGGCCAACTGCGCGTAGCTCCTGATGCCGGCGTTGCGCAGAAGCTCGGCAATCTTCTCGTCGATGCCCTGGATGCGGGCCAGGTCCTCGTCCTGCACGGCAGCCGGGGCGGCGCCGGCGGGGCTCGGGGCCTCGGCCGCCTTCTGGGCTGCCGCCGGCTTCTCGGCTGCCTTGCGCTTGGCCTCTTCCTTGGCCCGGCGCGCCTCCTCTTCGGCCGCATAGTCGCTGGGATGGAGCTGGGCATAGTACTGCACGGGCACGAGCAGGTCTTGCAGGTCCAGGAACATGTCCCGGTCGCGGTTCTCTGTCGCCAGCTCGTACTCCTGGTTCATCTTGATGGCGTCAAAGGGGCAGTACTCGGCACAGTAGCCGCACGACATGCAGATGACGGCGTCGATCCAGAAGCCGGCGGGCCGGGCGCTGGGCCGTCCCCTCTCGTCGGTGGCACGCTCGATCCAGATGCACTGCGGCGGGCACACGCGGGCGCAGATGCCACAGGCCGTGCAGCGCGGGTTCTCGGGGGTCTCTTCGTAGACCAGCATCGGCAGATAGCGGAAATTTTCGGGCAGGACGCGCTTTTGCTCTGGATACTGGAGGGTGAACATGCCCTTGCCGTCGACGTCCTGGCGCTTCTCCAGCCACTCCTGGTCGTAACGATCGGTGAACAGCCACTCCCACGGCTTGCGATCGTAGACGAAAGACTCGACAAAGTGGCGCATGGTGACGCCCAATCCCTTCAAGAGTCCCAGTCCAAACATTAGCGGTCCACCTCTCCCAGCGTGATGTCGATGGTGCCCAGGATGACGATGGCATCGGCCAGCAGGTGGCCGACAGACATGGCCTCCAGCGCCCCCAGGTTGATAAACGAGGAGGGGCGCACGTGGTAGCGGTAGGGGTTCGTGCCTCCATCGCTCACCAGGTAGAAGCCAAGCTCGCCCTTGGGATGCTCGACCCGGCTATAGATCTCGCCCTCGGGCACCTTGGGGTTCCACGCCTTGCGACCGGCCAGGATAGAGCCCTGGGCCGGGATGCCGTCCAGCGCCTGCCTCAGGATCTTGATGCTCTCCCGCGCCTCTTCCAGACGCTGCAGGTATCGGTCGTACAGGTCGCCCGTTTCGTGGGTGGGCACCTCAAAGTCAAAGCGGTCATAGATGGAGTAGGGCTCGACGCGGCGGATGTCGTACTTCAGGCCGGCGGAGCGGATCATGGGGCCGGTGACGGCATAGTTGGCCATTTCCTGCCAGCTCATGGCGCCCACGCCGCGGCAGCGGCCGATGAGTACCTCGTTGTCGGTGAGCAGGGTGGAGAACTCGTCGATCTTGCGGTCCAGGCGCTCCACCACCTGCCGGCAGCGCTTCAGCCACGCGTCGCTCACGTCGCGGGCCACGCCGCCGAACCGCATATAGTTGACCATCATCCGCGAGCCCGACGCCTCTTCAAACAGGTCGAGGACGTGCTCGCGCTCGGTAAAGCCATAGATCATGGGCGTGAACATGGCCCCCAGATCGTTGAGCATGAAGCCGATGCACAGCAGGTGGTTGATGACGCGCGTCAGCTCGCCCATGATGACGCGCAGGTACTCGGCTCGCTCGGCAACCTCCTGGCCCATCATGCGCTCGACGGCCACCACGTAGCCAAAGTTGTTGTACATGGGGCAAATATAGTCCAGGCGATCGGTAAAGGGAATGTTGCCCGTCCAGAGGTTTCGCTCGCCGATCTTTTCGTGGTTGCGGTGCAGGTGGCCCAGGATGGGGCTGACGCTGGTCACCGTCTCGCCGTTCAGGCCCACCAGCATGCGGAACACGCCGTGGGTGCTGGGGTGCTGGGGCCCGATGTTCAGGTAGAGCTGGTCGGTGTCAAAGCCCTCCAGGTCGATCTTGGACCCGGGCATGGTGTCGAACTCGGGCACCGGCTCCCAGCCCTTGGGGTCAAAGCCCTTGGGATACTGGAGGTTGGCGCGCCAGCGCACCCGCTGCTCCGCCGACCGGGGCTGCGGCCCCTCGGCATACGGCCAGCGGCTCTTGAATGGTTTCTGATCCTCTTCGTAGTAGGGCTCGTGCCAATCCTTGCGCAGCGGAAAGCCCTCGAACCCCTCCCACAGGAGAATGCGCCGGAGATCCGGATGGCCCTCGAACCGGACGCCGAACATGTCCCACACTTCTCGTTCCTGGAAGTTGGCGCCCTTCCACACCGGAACCATGCTGGGCACGCACGGCTTTTCCCGATCGGGCAGCCTGACCTTGAAGGGCAGGCCGGGCCCCTGGAGGTCCTGGCGGGTGGAATAGACGTTGTAGACGACCTCCAGCCGGTCGGGATAGTCCGCTGCCGTGATGTTGCTCAGCCAGTCAAAACCCAGCTCGTCGCGGATGTACGTCGCCACGGGCACGAGGCGGCCGGGGTCCAACACCAACCAACCCCGCTCCTCGTCGACCACGGACCCGGGAAACGCTTCTTTCAAGCGAGCTTCTATTGCCTGCAGATCGATTGCCATGCTTCTCTACCTCGAGTCGTAAGCTCAGACTGCCTCTTCCGCAGGCTCTTCGGAAGCAGGCTCGGTCTCGATTTCGTTGGCCGCGGCGCCGAGTTCGTCGATCAGGCGAGGATCGACCAGGTCGGGACCGCCCAGGATGGGGACGGGAGCGGCGGGAATGGGATCCTTGCGATACCAGCGCACCTCTTTGATGTTCTCGTGCTGGATCTTTTCGTGAACGGCCATATATGCGTGAATGAGCGCCTCGGGGGTGGGCGGGCAGCCGGGCACGTAGACGTCCACCGGCAGGAACTGGTCGATGCCCGAGACGACGTTATAGCCCTCCTTGAAGGGGCCGCCGCCCGTGGCGCAGGCGCCCATGGAGATGACGTACTTGGGCTCGGCCATCTGGTTGTAGAGGGTCACGATCTTGGGGGCCATCTTTTTCGTCACGGTCCCCGAGATGACGATGAGGTCCGCCTGGCGGGGTGAGGCCCGCGCCAGGTCCATGCCCCAGCGACCAGTGTCATAGCGTGACGCCGACGCGGCCATGAACTCGATGGCGCAACAGGCGACGCCAAAGAACATGGGCCACAGCGAGTACTTGCGTCCCCAGCCGTAAAGCTCGCTGAGCTTGGTGATAAAGACGTTGCCCTTTAGCTCGTCGGGCACGGTTAGCTCGTCACTCATACTGACACTCTCCTTTGAGCGATGATCGCAAAAAGTGCACCAATTATAACTATTTGCCCCCGTTTTGTCAATTAACGGAACAGCTTACCCGGCGAGAGCGCGGCCGTCCCGGGCAAGGCTTGCCGGGAACGAAAAACCGTACTCGCCACGGTTGAGCGTGCGATTGTTCGTCGCCTGTGTTCCGTGGACTGACGATCTTGGTGCCGGCGGCCGGCCGGCCGCCCGGCGCTGGCCTTTCCCTGGCCCCCCTCTGGCAGCAGCCTGGAGGGGAAGGGGCAACGATAATCGACCATCGCTTTATGGCCAAATTCTACCACTGCGGTCCACATTTGTCAAGGCATTATGGAAACAGAGGCCAGGCTCCCCAAACCCGGGGAGCCTGGCCCATGGGCGGTGCGAACCGTTGTCGTGGGCCGGCTGCCGGACGATGGCCTGCCGGTGCCGGCCTCACGCCAACTCTCTATGGCGAAAACGCACTAGGCCTCGTCCGCGCCGTCCCCCGGCTTCTGGCCGATGCCCGGCAGTGACTTGAGCGCCTGCTCCAGGTCGATGCCCGTCAGGGCCTCGATGGTGGCGGGCACCTGGGCGATGATGTTGGTCACGTCGGCCGTGAGCTTGGATGCGCCCCCGGCCCCGTCCCCGCTGTTGATGATGACCATGCGGTCGGTCTGCGCCAGCGGCTGGGCGATGGCCGCCGCCACCTCGGGCAGGGCCTCGATGAGCTGCTGGATGATGGCCGCCTGGTTGTACTGCTGCCAGGCCGCCGCCTTTTTCTCCATGGCCTCGGCCTCGGCAAAGCCCTGGGCGCGGATGACCTCGGCCTGGGCCAGACCCCTCGCCCGGGTCGCCTCGGCCTCGCCCTCGCCGCGGGCGCGGGTGGCCGCCGCCTCGCCGATGGCCTCGGTCTCGGTCTGGAACTTTTTCGCGTTGGCCAGCGTTTCGATGCGGAAGCGTTCCGCCTCGGCGGGCTTTTCCACCGTCGCCTCCAGCTCCCGGGTCCGGCGCTGAACCTCTTGCTCCTGGACCTCGATCTGCTTCTGCTTGGAGACGACCTCGATCTGGATCTCCTGGCCCTTGATCTCCTGGTTGGTGATCTTTTCCTGGAGGGTGCGGGCCAGCTCGGCCTGGACCTCGCTCCGGTTGGCCGACTCGTCGTAGTGGGCCTTCTGGACGCGATAGTCCTTCTGTGCCGACGCGATCTTGGTCTCGGCCTGGTACTTGGCCGTCTCGCCCTCCTGGCGCGCCAGGGCCGACTGGATGGTGGCGTCGCGGGCGGCGTTCGCCTGGGCGATGGTCGCGTCGCGCTGCGCCTCGGCCTCACCCTTGACGGCGTCGCGCTTGACCTCGGCCGTGCGGGTGCGCCCCAGCGACTCCAGGTACTCCTTGTCGTCGCGGATATCCTTGATGACAAAGGAGACGATCTCCAGGCCCATGTTGGCCAGGTCGCCGCCCGAGACCTCCAGGACCTTCTGGGCAAAGGCGTCGCGGTCCTTGTAGATCTCCTCGACGGTGAGCATGCCCAGGATGGCGCGCAGGTGTCCGGCCAGGGTCTCGTGGGCGACGTAGACGATGCCCTCCGGCCCCTTGGACAGGAACTGCTCGGCGGCGGTATAGATGGACGCGTCGTCGCCCCTGATCTTGATCTGGGCCACACCGTCGACGTGCACCGGCACGCCCTGGACGGTGTAGACGCTCCTGACCTCTACCTCGATGGTCAGGATCTCCATGGAGAGGATATCGACCCGCTCCAACACCGGGATGATGAACGTTCCACCACCCTTGACCACCCGGAAGCCGACAACCTCCCTCTGGCCGCTGACCGGGTTGACGATGGATCGCCTGCGGCCCGAAACGACGAGCACCTGGTTCGGGCCAACCTTCTTGTACCGGCTGGCATAGAACCCCGCCAGCACGATCAAGACGAACAACATGCCGACGGCGACAAGAATCGCTTCAAGCATTTCTTCCGCTCCTTTCAGCGTTGAATTCCAACCCGGCCGCAGCCCTCCGGCCGGGCAAAGCTTTACTCACTTTCTTCTTCGGTGCGGAGGGGCCGGACCAACGCCTGGGGCCCGGCAACCCGCACGATCTCGACCAACTGGCCCCTCGGGATGGGCTTGCCCGTCGCCGAGCGCGCCGTAGAGCTCATGCGGCCCGACTTGGTGATATAGGTCACCTGGCCCGGCGTGTCGGCCCCGATGGGCACCGTCACCTCGGCCTCCAGCCCGACGATGTCGGAGCGGCGGATCTCGCTGGAACCCTGGGAACGGATGAGGATCTGGCTGTAGAAGAGGAACATGAGGGCCGAGATGAGAAGCGCGCCGCCCGTGGCCCACAGCAGGCTGATCCTGGCGTCTACCCCGAAGAACTGGGTGGCCAGCACGCCGATGCCGCCGAAAGACGTCACAAAGCTGGCGATGGTGATGGGGCTCAGGGGCGACACCGACACGTCCGGCGCGTCCAGGCCACCGGAGGGCAGATCGGGCCCTCCGATCTGCACGTCGGCCCCGGGCACCTCCACGCCGCCCGGCAGGTCGATGTGGGGGATGTCGATGTTTACGTCGGGCATGTCGATTTCCGCCAGGCCGCCGGTGACGAGGATAAAGATGGCATAGCCCAGGCCCACGAAAAACAGCGCGAAATAGACACAGTTCAGCGTATCGAGATTCAGCTCAGGCATGTTGCCCTCCCGGCAAACCCACATCGTTCCCCAAAGCAGCTTTCCATATCATTATACCACCAAACCTGGTGCAAGACCAAACCTTGTTCAAAGTATAGGGGATTTCGGGCCGGATCGTTTGACTGCTGGCTGACCCGAGCCTGACGGCGGCGGGGTGCGCGCCGTTTTCTCTTTCCCCTCAACTGTGGTATCATACCCGGGCGATGGACGCCCGGATGACAGCGCTGAGAGTGCGCGCGATGGCCGTGTGGGAGCAGGCTGCGGACTGGCTGCTTGCCGCCGGCTGCTTCCTGTTCTCCCTGATGCTCTACCTCCAGACCATGGCCCCTTCGGTGGCGGCGCTGTACGACGACAGCCTGGAATTTCCCCTGGTGGTCCACCGCCTGGCCATCGCCCATCCCACGGGCTATCCCCTCTACACGCTTCTGGCCCGGCTTGTCAGCCGGGGGCCGTGGACCAACGTGGCCCGGGGCGTTAACCTGCTGTCGGCGCTGGCGGCGGCGCTGACCGTGGCCCTGGTCTACCTGGTGGCCCGCCGCCTGGTCCGACCGGCCAAGGTCCGGCGCCTGCCGGCGCTGGTCGGGGCCCTGGCCCTGGCCGTCTCGCCCGTGTTCTGGTCGCAGGCGGTGGTGGCCGAAGTCTATGCCCTGCACGCCGCCTTTGTCGCCGGGCTGCTCTGGCTGGCGCTGCACTGGGCGCGCCGGCCCCTGGTGGCCGTCCGACCCTTTTCCCTCCTCCTGGCGCCCCCGGCGAGGAGGGGGCCGCTCTTCTTGCCGCGGCCGGGGCTGTGGACGCGCCTGCCCGTGGGCGTGCGCAGGTTCGGCCGGCGGGCGGGCGCGGCCTACCGGCGGGCCTTGCCCGCGGTGCCGCCCGCGCGACGCCTGCAGCCCCACCCGCTCATCTACGCCCTGGCCGGCGCCTTTGGCCTGGCCCTGGCGCACCACCGCACCGTCCTGCTGCTGGCGCCTGCCCTCCTGGTCTTTGTCCTGCTGGTCGAGCCCCGCGTCCTGCGGCGCGCGGCCCTCCTGGGCCCCGAGCGCCCCGGGTGGCCCCGCTGGCGGCAGCTCGCCGGCCGGCCCATCGTGCTCCTCGTCGTGGCCCTGGCCGTCCCCCTCCTCCTCTACCTCTACCTGCCCCTGCGCGGCAGCGTGGGCTCCCTCGACGGCACGTACGAGAATACCTGGGCCGGCTTCTGGCAGTGGGTGACGGCCGGCAGCTACGGCGCCTTTTTCGCCGACAATCCCCTGGCCCGCGACCTGGACGCCGCCTTTTACGGGCAGCTCTTCTGGCAGCAGTTCGGCCCCGTGGGCCTGGCCCTGGCCATCCTCGGCCTCGTCGCCCTCGCCGGCCGGGCCCGTTCCGTGGCCCACCTGGCCCTCACCGGCCTGGCCTTCGTCGCCTTCGTGGCCTTTGCCCTGATCTACCGCGTCCCCGACGTGGAGGTGTTTTTCATCCCGGCCTTTTTGCTGGTGGCCCTGTGGCTGGCCGCCGGCCTGGACTATGCCACGCGGCTGCTGCGCGTCCGGGACTCGGCCCCCGCCCTGCGCCGCCTGCAGGCCGCCGCCGGCGTGCTCCTCGTCGTGGCCGCCGTGGCCCAGCNNCCGCTGTGGGTCGCCGCCCGCGCCTATCCCGACGTGGACCTCAGCCGGCGCTGGATCGTGCACGACTGGGGGCTTTACGTCCTCGACGAGCCCCCGCCCGAGGCGAGGGTGACCGTCGTCGGCCTCCTGGGCGAGATGACCCTGCTGCGCTATTTCCAGGAGACGGCCGGCGCCGCCCCCTGGCTGGAGACCGTGGCCGCTGACGACGAGGGGGACCGGCGGGCGGCGGTGGATGCCGCCCTGGAAGAGGGTTCGGCCGTCTATATCACGCGGCCGCTGCCCGGCCTGGCCGGCGACCACGCCCTGGACGCCGTGACGGGCATGATCGAGGTCCTGGGCGAGCTGGAGACGATCATCCGGGTCGGTGCGCCCGACGACGAGGTGCCGCCTATCCCCCGCCCGCTGGACGCCATGCCGGTGCCGGGGCTGGAGCTGCTGGGCTATGGCGTGCACCAACACGCGGGCCACTGGCAGGCATGGGCGCGCCTGCGCCTGTGGTGGCGGGCGCCCGGCGGGCTCGACGCACCCCTCAAGGTCTCGGCCCGGCTGCTGGCCGCCGGCGGCCAGGTGGTGGCCGCCGCCGACGCCGAGCCGGTCGCGGGCGCCTATCCCACCACGGCCTGGCGGCCGGGCGAGGTGGTGGTCGACGCCTACGAACTGGCGCTGCCCGCCGGCCTGCCGCCGGGGGAGTATACGCCGCTGGTGATCGTCTACGACCCGGAGACGGGGGCCGAGCGGGGCAGGGTCGAGCTGGCGACGGTGTCGCTGGCCGCCCACCCGGTCCTGCCGCCCCGCCGCGCCCTGGATGCCGGCCTGGCCCGCGTGGCCCGCGCCCGCTTTCGCGAGCTGACCCTGGTGGGCTGGACGCCGCCCGGCGAAGGGGCGACCTATGCCGCCGGCGAGGCGCTGCCCCTCTCCCTGCTGTGGCAGGCAAGGGAACCGGCCGGCGGCGACTGGCAGGCCTCCTTCTTCCTGGAGGGCGCCGGCCGGCAGATCCTCCTCGGCCGGGAGCCGGTGGGCGGGCCCTATCCCACCGCCCGCTGGCAAGGGGACCAGGCCGTGGCCCAGTGGCCGGCCCTGCACCTGCCCGCCGAGGCGCCCCCCGGCGACTACCGCCTGCTGATGCGCGTCGAGCGCGACGGCCGGCCCGTGCCCTGGGGGCGGGGCCCGCTGCCGGGGGGCAGCGACCTGCAGCTTGGGATTCTAAGCGTCGCCGAGTAGGAGGCGATCCGAACCACTGGAACCACTGAGCCACTGAAGAAGATGAGGCCACTGACGGTGACGGGCCATCAGTGGCCTCATCCTGTTCATCCCTTCAGTGGTTCCGGCCCTCCATCGCTGACTGCCTTGGTCCGATTTGTCAAGGGAACCGTCCTATGGTAGACTGGGGCGCGCTTGTCGCACAAGCCGGGCGCGTGTGCCCGGCTAGCCGTTCCAGGGGTCAGCCTAGTTCAGGGGGAGTTCGCCTTGCGCGTCCTGTTCGTCGAGCAACAGATCGACTACGAGCCCCAGGGGATCATGGTCCTGTCCAGCGTCCTGAAGGCCGCCGGCCACGAAGTGGAGCTGGCCGTGGCCGCCCACGGCGACCCCCTGGCGGTGGCCCGTGGCTTTCGCCCCGACGTGGCCGCCTTTTCGGTCATCACCGGCTCGCAGCGCTATTACCTGGGCCTCAACCGCCGCCTCAAGGCCGAGCTGCCCGGGCTGTTCTCCGTCTTTGGCGGGCCGCAACCCACCTTTTTCCCGGAGATGGTCCGGGAGGAAGGCGTCGATGGCCTGTGCCGGGGGGAAGGCGAGGAGGCATTCGTCGCCCTCCTGGACGGGCTGGCGGAGGGCGGCCGCGAGGCGGTGCTGGACCTGGCCAACTGGTCCTTTCGCCAGGACGGCCAGGTGATCGGCAACCCGGTGCGGCCCTATCTCAAAGACCTGGACGCGCTGCCCTTTCCCGACCGGGCGCTGGTCTACGAGCGGGACCCCGTCACGGCGCGCAGCAAGATCAAGCACTTCCTGGCCGGGCGGGGCTGCCCCTACAACTGCACCTATTGCTTCAACCACGCCCTGTCGGAGCTGTATCGCGGCAAGGGCCGGCGCTTTCGCCTGCGCAGCGTGCAGAACGTCATCGACGAGGTGCGCTGGGTGCGGGATCACTATCCGCTGGAATTTGTCGTCTTTGTGGACGACACCTTTGTCCTGTCGCCCGATTGGCTGGCCGAGTTCGCCGCCGAGTATCCACGGCAGGTGGGCCTGCCCTTTTTCTGCAACACCCGCGCCAACCTGGTGACCGGCGAGCAGGTGCGCCTCCTCAAGGAGGCCGGCTGCCACTCGGTGAGCATGGGCGTGGAGGCGGGCAGTGACCGCATCCGCAACGAGCTGCTGAAGCGGAACATGAGCAAGGAGCAGATCCTGGAGGCCGCCCGCCTCATCCACGAGGGCGGCCTGCGGCTGACGACGACCAACATGATCGGCCTGCCGAGCACTACCCTGGAGGACGACTTTGAGACGCTGGACCTGAACGCCCGGCTGCGGCCGGCCTACGCCCACGCCTTTATCTTCCAGCCCTATCCCCGCACCGAGTTGGGCGAGTTCACCCGGGAGCAGGGCTGGATGGTGGGTACGTTTGACGACATCGGCGAGGTGGCCTGGGACCACTCGGTGCTGAACTTTGACGACGATCACAAGCGGGGGCTGTCGATCCTGCAGCGCTTTTTCGCCCTCGGCGTCGAGTGGCCGCGCCTGGTGCCCCTCATCCGGCGCCTGACGCGCGCGCGCGACAACCGGCTTTTCTGGCTGTTGAACAAGGCGTGGAAGGGATGGGCCATCAAGAACCGGGTCCACCCCGTCAAGCTCTCGCTGGGCGAGGTGGTGCAGGCCGCCTGGCATTTCATGCGCATCAAATCGTAACCGTGTGGGGCGGGCCGCCGCCGGTCCGTCCACGGAGGGGAGCTGGCATTGCACCTGCTATTCATCGTCAAAGAGATCGACAACGAGCCCCAGGGCATCCTGCTCATCAGCAGCCTGCTGAAGCGGGCCGGCCACCAGGTCAGCCTGGTGGTGGCCACCGAGGAGGACCCGGTACAGGCTGCCCTGCGGCTGCGGCCCGACGTCGTGGGCTATACCGTCTACACCGGGCCCCACACCTGGTACCTGGAGCTGAACCGCCGCATTCGCGCCCAACTGCCCGGCCTGTTTTCCATCTTTGGCGGGCCGCACCCCACCTTTTTCCCGGAGATGATCGACCGGGAGGGCGTGGACGGGCTGTGCATCGGCGAGGGCGAGTATGCCACCCTGGATTTGATGAACGCCCTGGAGCGGGACGGAGACGGCGCCGTGCGCCTGGCCGACCCGGCCATCGCCAACTGGTGGTTCAAGCTGAACGGCGAGGTGGTCCGCAACCCGCTGCGCCCCCTGCTGACGGGCGAGGAGCTGGACGACCTGCCCTTTGCCGACAGGGAGCTGCTCTACGCCGCCCACGCCCAGAGCCGCCAGACCAAGATCAAGCCCTTTATCACCGGGCGGGGCTGCCCCTACGATTGTGCCTTTTGCTTCAACAAGGCCTACTCGGACCTGTATGGGGGCCAGGGCCGCCGCTTTCGCCGGCGCAGCGTGGACAATGTCCTGCGGGAGCTGCAAGAGGTCATTGCCCACCACGACGTGCGGTTCGTGCTCTTCATGGACGACACCTTCATCCTCCAGGACCGCTGGCTCCAGGAGTTCATGGGCCGCTACAAGGACGAGGTGGGCCTGCCCTTCTGGTGCCAGGTGCGGGCCAACCTGGTCACCGACGAAAAGATCGCCCTCTTCAAGGATGCGGGCTGCGTGTCCGTCAGCTTTGGCCTGGAGGCGGGCAACGACCACCTGCGCAACGTCGTGCTCAACCGCAACATGAGCCGCGAGGAGATCCTGGGCGCTGCCGAGATCCTGCGCCGCCACGGCGTGGCGTTCATGACCAACAACATGCTCGGCCTGCCCACCGGCAGCCTGGAGACCGACTTTGAGACGCTGGATCTGAATGCCCAGTGCCGGCCGGCCTATGCCAACGTCTTTCTCTTCCAGCCCTACCCGAAGACCGCCCTGGGTGAGTGGGCCTATCGCGAGGGCTGGATGATGGGCTCCTTTGACGACCTGTCGGGCTCGGTGAGCGACGACACGGTCATCCGCTTTGGCAGCGACGACGAAAAGCGCCAGATCGAAAATCTACAGAAGCTCTTTGCCCTGGGCGTCGAGCTGCCCTGGCTTCTGCCGGTCATCCGGCGGCTGATCCGCCGCCGGCCAAGCCGGCTGCACTGGCTGGTCTACAAGCTGTGGAAGGGCTGGGCCATCAAGCGGCGGATGTTCCCCTTTGCCATGTCGCCCCGTGAGTACCTGGACTCGGCGCTGTACTATATGCGCATCAAGAGCCAATAAGAAGCTGCCGTCTCAGCCAGGCTGCCAGTAGCGGCGACCGTGGATGACCACGGTTCGCCGCCAGGCACGGGGCAGCAGCCCGAGCAGCGCAGGCCAGGCGCGCCGCCTCTCCCCTGCCGCCGGAAAGCGGATTGCTGAGCTCTCGCGCACCTCGGCGCCGCCGCCAAGGCGCTCGGGCCTGGCGGCCACGGTTGATTCCATCCTTTCCCTCGCAGACGAACTCGCACCGGCCGGGTTCGATTCCCGGCTATCTCCAGATCTCGGCCGGCTCTCCGGGCTGCCGGAGCGCCCGCATGGGGCGGATTGCCCCGGCAGGCGGAGCGCTGCCGTACTCCCCCGGTTGGTCAGTTCCGGCTTCCGGCGTCGACAGGCCGGCCATGGAGCTGGCGCTCCTCGTACCTTCACCCGTGGGCATGGCCATCGGCGCCGGGTCGGCCGGCTGGACCAGCCGCCCCGACCCGAGCAAGACCAGGAGAGCCAGTATGGTGAAGGTCAGTCCCGTGCGCCAGGTTACGTCGTGCATGCTTTCTCCCACTTCGGTTGGCACCAGCATACCACATTTTGCGCTACGGGTGCCTGACGCTTCTCCGGCGCAAAGGCCACACCTGCCCACACCAGGCCCTTCCAGACTTTCCAATTTTCAAGAAGTATGTTATACTGGGGTCCTATTCGGGAGAAGGGCAGTTTCTTGAGTGCAAGTTGGCCCCGAAGGCAGTTTCTGATAGGTTCACACGTGGATTCCCAGGAGACGCGCGCCCATGAATGCAAGCCCTGATCGAAACCTCGCAATGGAACTGGCCCGTGTTACCGAGGCGGCGGCGATGGCAGCCGGTCGCTGGATGGGCAGGGGGAACAAGGAGGCCTCGGACCAGGCCGCCGTGGATGCCATGCGCCTGGTCCTGAACACGGTCGAAATGGACGGGATCATTGTCATCGGCGAGGGAGAAAAGGACGAGGCGCCCATGCTCTATAACGGAGAGCACCTGGGGACCGGCAACCCGCCCCTGGTCGACATCGCCGTCGATCCCATCGACGGCACGACCGTCCTGTCGCTGGGGCGCTCGGGGGCGCTGGCCGTCGTGTCGCTATCGGAGCGGGGCACCATGTATGACCCGCACTGCATCATGTACATGAACAAGATCGCCGTCGGCCCGGAGGCGGCGGGCACCATCGACATCGACGCCCCGGTGGACGTGAACCTGCGGAGCGTGGCCCGGGCCAAGCGGCGCGACGTGGACGACCTGACCGTCATCATCCTGGACCGCCCTCGCCACCACGAGCTCATCCAGGAGGTGCGCTCGGTGGGAGCGCGCATCCGCCTGATCAGCGATGGCGATATAGCCGGTGCCCTCATGACCGCCATCGCCGACACGGGCATCGACGTCCTCATGGGTATCGGCGGCTCGCCGGAGGCGGTCGTCAGTGCGTGTGCCCTCAAGTGCGTGGGAGGAGACATGCAGTGCAAGCTCTGGCCGCGCAACGACGACGAGCGGGACGGGGCCCTCGAGGCCGGCATGGATCTCGACACCGTCCTGGGCATCGACGACCTGGTCCAGGGGAACAATGTCTTTTTCTCGGCGACGGGGATCACCGACGGCCAATTGCTGGAAGGTGTTCGCTATTTTGGCGGAGGAGCCAAGACGCACACCCTGGTCATGCGCTCTCTGTCGGGGACTGTGCGATTCATCGAAGGCACCCATCGCTGGGACAAGCTGATGCGCTACAGCCAGATTCGTTTTGACTAGCGCATGCTCGCGAGCAGGGCAACGTGGGCCTGCACGACGAGCCCGGCACATTGGTTGCGGGTGCTGGCTGCCCGGTGCCGGTTTATTCCGTCACACTTTTGGCACAAAAACTTGACGCCCGTACGCTTATATGTTATAATCCGCTGGCCTGTGAAATCTGAAAGGTCCTCCTTACCATTGGCCACATCGGATCTACTGACGGGCTGTTTCTCGGGCGCAACATTGGCGACGGGATAGGCTCTGGGATGGATCGAACATCTTGCGAGTAGTGCTGCTTGCCGCAGACGCAGACCCAGTGCCTGTGAGGTAACGTCCTTTCCGCGGACGTTGTTGCAGGTCAAGTTATGGAGGCTCTCATTGGGGCATCGCCTGCCCCGCGATAAAACAAGGAACGTACCCGGTCACCCGATGATCCGGGGATCATATCGGCGGTTCAGATTCTGCTTCTGCCCCGACGAACCGCACTGCCCTCAAGGGCTGAAGTTGGCACCCGCCGAGCATGTCTGGCACGGAGGAACAGAGTGAACATTGCTGAGCTTGAAAGCAAAACGATGCCCGAGCTATTAGAGCTCGCACGTGAAATGGATATCAGCGGCTTTAGCCGCCTCAAGAAACACGAGCTGACCATGCGCCTCCTACAGGCCCAGGCCGAAAGCCAGGGTCTGCTCTTCGGTGGTGGCATCCTGGACGTCGTGTCGGATGGCATCGGGTTCCTGCGCTCGGGCGATCTGCTGCCCAGCCCCGACGACATCTATGTCTCGCAGTCGCAGATTCGGCGGTTCGGTCTGCGGGCGGGCGACACGGTCATCGGGCAGGTTCGACCCCCGAAAGAGAACGAGAAATACTTTGGGCTCTTGCGCGTCGAGGCGGTCAACAACGTGGATCCCGAGCAGGCCAAGCGCCGGCCGTGGTTCGATCGGCTGACGCCCATCTTTCCCAGGGAACAGCTCAAGTTAGAGTCGGGGCAGTTTCCGCTGTCCACACGCCTGCTGGACATCCTGGCGCCCATTGGCCGCGGGCAGCGCGGGCTCATCGTCTCGCCGCCCAAGGCAGGCAAGACCACCATCCTGAAACAGATCGCCAACGGCATCACCTCTAACCACACCAACCTGCATCTCATGGTCGTCCTCATCGGCGAGCGGCCCGAGGAAGTGACCGACATGGCCCGCTCGGTGGAAGCCGAAGTGATGGCCGCCACGTTTGACGAGCCTGTGCAGCACCACGTCAGGGTTGCCGAGATGGCCCTGGAGCGCGCCAAGCGCCTGGTAGAAATCGGGCAAGACGTCGTCATCCTGGCCGACTCGATCACCCGGCTGGCGCGGGCCTACAACCTGGTGGTGCCGCCCAGCGGCCGGACCCTGTCGGGTGGTATCGACCCCGCCGCCCTCTATCCGCCCAAGCGCTTTTTCGGCGCCGCGCGGAACATCGAGGAGGGGGGCAGCCTGACCATCATTGCCACTTGCCTGGTCGACACCGGCAGCCGCATGGACGACGTGATCTACGAGGAGTTCAAGGGCACCGGCAACATGGAGATGCACCTCAACCGCAAGCTCGCCGACCGGCGGCTCTTCCCGGCCATCGACATCGAGCGCTCCAGCACGCGGCGCGAGGAGCTGCTCCTCGACAAGGACACGCTGGCCCGGGTATGGACCCTGCGGCGCATGATCGATGCCCTGGGTGGCGGGGCCGACGCCGTCGAGCCGGTGCTTTCGCGCCTGTCCAAGACCCGCAGCAACGCCGACTTTCTTTCTACCCTGAACCGAGAAGTGTAGGCAAAGGGGCAGGCCGTTTTGCCTGCTGCCTGGCCGCCTTTTGTGGGTGAAAGGGCTTTATCACCTGGCCGTCCCTGATTTGGCAGGGTAGCGGTTCTATGGTATACTGATCCCACTGCAATAATGGCGTGCAGTCCACTTCGGGAGTGAATGCATGATCGAATCGCAGTCCAAATTCCCTGCGCGGGACGGTGCGCGGGTGGCAAATGGGATCAAGTACCGGAGAGCCGTTTCTTCGATCAAGACCCGAATCCACGGTTGGCACTTGACTGCAAAGGGAGCGCGGGCGGCGCACCTTGCCGGGGACTGTGCGTCTGCGTTGCGCAGCGTCCTGACGGACCTTCAACTCCTGCCTCACCTATCACGAGTCCTGACCGCCGCCGGAGCCGGGCTTCGCGACGGCTCGCTTTTCGGGCGTATTGCCCTCCACCTGGTCGTCGTCTTTTTGGCCCTGGGAGTGGTCGTCATCGCCCAGGTCAGCCTGCCCGAGGTGGATTTTCTCCTCCCCACCCCCACCCCGGCGCCCGAGCTGGGGGCCCGAACCGTCACAACCATGACCACGAACCGGGGGGTCGCTCGCACGGCGGGCGGTGCCTCGCTCCTCTTTCCCGCGCCCGTCGCCCACACCGAGCGCACCGAGCGCGAGCGGATGCAGGTCATCACCTACACGGTGCAGCCCAACGACAACGTGTGGGCCATCGCCCAGGGCTATGGCCTGAAGGCCGAGACGGTCCTGTGGGCCAATCCCAAGGTCGAGAGCTCGCCTGACCTGTTGAGCGTGGGCCAGGTGCTGGTGATTCCCCCCGTGGACGGCATCTATTACACAGTGAAGAACGGCGACACGGTGGAAAAGCTGGCCAAGACCTACGAGACGACCGTGGAAAAGATCGTGGGCAGCGAGCTCAACGCCCTGGAAGAGCCCTACACGCTGACCCCCGGCCAGCAGGTCATGCTGCCCGACGGCCGCAAGAAGGTGACCATCGCCGCGGCCAGCAACTACTATCCCATGACCAAGGTGGGCAAGGCGCCCGCCGGAGCGCCCACGGGCTCGGGCAAGTTCGCCTGGCCAACGCAGGGTTACCTGAGCCAGCGGTACTGGAGCGGCCACCAGGCCATCGACATTGCCAACCGCATCGGGGTGCCCATCCGGGCTGCCGACACCGGCTACGTGCTGCTGGCCGGCCGCGACACGTGGGGCTATGGCAACCAGGTGCTCATCGACCACGGCAACGGCTACGTGACGCGCTATGCCCACCTGGACAAGATCCACGTCAAGGCCGGCGACTCGGTGGAAAAGAACCAGCAGATCGGCACCATGGGCAACACGGGCCGCTCCACCGGGCCGCACCTGCACTTTGAGGTCATCTATAACGGCGTGCGGCGCAACCCCCAGGGCTTTTTGCCCTAGCGGCTGCCGGAGAAGGCTTCGGAAGCCTACAAGAAGAGAGCTACACGGGCGCGAGGAAACTCGCGCCCGTTTTTTAATGTCAAAGGAGGACCCGGCCAGGAGGCCGGGGATCAGGGGCTACATCCCGGTGCGTTGCACGTGCGACGCACCTGATCTGGATCCCACCCTGGCTCGAGTTTAGACCCAGCCCCGGAGCTTCATGGCCTCGGCCACGCGGGCCACGGCGACGACGTAGGCGCCCATGCGGTTGTTGACCCCGTGCTCCCCGGCCGCCTGGTGCACCGCGCGAAAGGCGGCCGTCATCTTCTTGTCGAGGCGCTGGTGCACGTCGGCCTCGTCCCAGTAATAGTCGTAGGCGTTCTGCACCTGCTCAAAGTACGACACCGTCACCCCGCCGGCGTTGCACAAAAAGTCGGGGATGACGTACACCCCGTTGCGGTACAGGATCTGGTCGGCGGCCGGCGTGGTGGGGCCGTTGGCCAGCTCGGCCACGATGCGGGCCTTGACCTGGCCGGCGTTCCACTCGCCGATCTGGTTCTCCAGGGCGGCGGGTACGAGGACGTCCACGTCCAGCTCCAGGATCTCCTCGTTGCTGACCGGCCTGGCCTCGGCGCAGCAGCGATAGGTGGCCACGGTCCCCTCCTGGTTTTTCCAGGCCAGCACCTCGTCGAAATTCAGGCCGTGGGGGGCGTGGACGCCGCCGCGCGAGTCGGACACGGCCACCACCCTGGCGCCAAACATCTCGGTCACCAGCTTGTGGGCGTATTGCCCGGCGTTGCCATAGCCCTGAATGGCGACGGTGGCCTCCGACACGTCGAGGTCCAGGCAGCCTGCCGCCTCGCGGATGCAGCACATGCCGCCCCGGGCCGTCGCGTCGCCGCGGCCCGCCGAGCCGCCCAGGGGGATGGGCTTGCCGGTGATGACCCCGGGCACGTTGTAGCCGCGCATGACGCTGTACTCGTCCATCATCCAGGCCATGATCTGGGGCGTGGTGTAGACGTCGGGGGCGGGCACGTCGGTCTCTTCGCCGATGTAATGGCCCACGGCGCGGATGTAGGCGCGGCTGAGGCGCTCCATCTCGCCCTCCGACAGGTCCTTGGGGTTGCAGATGATGCCGCCCTTGCCGCCGCCCAGGGGAATGTCCACCACGGCCGTCTTCCAGGTCATCCAGGCGGCCAGGGCGCGGACGGTGTCGATGGTCTCGTCGGGGTGAAAGCGCAGGCCGCCCTTGGTGGGGCCCCGCGAATCGTTGTATTGGACGCGAAAGCCCTTGAACACCTTGATGGAGCCGTTGTCCATGCGGACGGGCATGGTGACGTGGAACTCGCGGCGCGGCCAGCGCAGCAGCTCGTGGACGGCGGGCTCCAGGCCCATGATGCGGGCCGCCTGGTCCAGTTGGGCCTGCGCCATCTCGAAGGGGTTGATCTCGCTCATCGTCTTACCTCATTGCGAATCGTCTGACCGGCCCTCGCAGCACAGGCCACGGAAACCAGGCCGCCCGGCTACTCCTTCAGCCTCTCCTCGACGAGCGCCACGACGACCTGCGGGTTGGCCTTGCCCCGCGTGGCGCGCATCACCTGGCCGACGAACCACTGGGCGAGCGTCTGCTTGCCGGCGCGGTAGCTGGCCACCTCGTCCGGGTGGGCCAGGAGAACCTCGTCCACCACCCGGGCCAGCGCGTCCTCGTCGGACACCTGGGCCAGGCCCTGTTCCTGGACGACGGCGGCCGCGCCCTTGCCGGTGGCAAACATGGTCGCCAGGGCGGCCTTGCCGCTGTTGGCCGTCACCTTGCCGCCCTCCACCAGGGCGACCAGCTCGGCCAGGTCGGCCGGCGCCACGCGAGTCTGCCCGACGTCGCTGCCCGACTCTTTCAGCAGCCGGAACAGCTCGCCGCCGATCCAGTTGGCCACGCTGCGGGCGGGCACGTTGCGCGGGCGGGCAGCCGTGGCCGCCGCCTCAAAGTAGTCGGCCACCTCGCGGTCCTCGGCCAGGATGGCCGCGTCGGTCTCGGGCAGGCCATAGTCGGCCACGAACCGCCGGCGCCGCTCGTCGGGCAGCTCCGGCAGCCCGGCGGCGATCTCGGCCAGCCACTCGGGCGAGACGTGGAGGGGCGGCAGGTCGGGCTCGGGGAAGTAGCGATAGTCCTCCGACTCTTCCTTGGCCCGCTGCTCCACGGTGCGGCCCCGGGCCTCGTCCCAGCCCATGGTCACCTGGCGCACCGCCTCGCCGGCGGCCAGGCAGCGCCCCTGGCGGGTGATCTCGTATTCGAGGGCCTGCTTGACGGCCCGGAACGAGTTCAGGTTCTTGACCTCCACCTTGGTGCCCAGGGCCTCGCTGCCCGCCGGCCGCAGCGAGACGTTGGCCTCGCAGCGCATGGCGCCCTTTTCCATGTCGGCCGTGGAGACGCCCAGGGTGCGCAGGATGCTGCGCAGGCGGGTCAGGTATTGGCGGGCCTCCTCGGGCGTGCGGATGTCGGGCTCGGTGACGATCTCGATGAGGGGCAGGCCGGCGCGGTTCAGATCCACCAGGCTGTGGTCGCCGGCGTGAAACAGCTTGGCCGTATCCTCCTCCAGGTGCACGCGCCGGATGCGGATGCGCCGCGGCGCGCCCGCCTCGTCCTCGATCTCCAGCCAGCCGTCGAGGCACAGGGGCAGCTCGAACATGCTGATCTGGTAGCCCTTGGGCAGGTCGGGGTAGAAATAGTTCTTGCGAGCAAAGACGGCGTCGGAGGCGATGCGGCAGTTGAGGGCCAGGCCCACCAGGATGGTCTGCTCCACGGCGCGGCGGTTGGCCACCGGCAGCGCGCCGGGCAATCCCAGGCAGGTGGGGCACACGTTGCTGTTGGGGGGCGCGCCAAAGGCCTCGGCGCTGCAGCCGCAAAACATCTTGGAACGGGTCAACAACTGGGCATGGACCTCCATGCCCACGACTGCTTCGTATCCTGTCATGGTTCTCCCGCGGGTGTGCAGGGTGTTGCTCCCTTCCACGTGATCGTGGGCCCCATTATAGCACAACTCCGGCCCGGCGACAACGCTCCCGCGGCGATGTGGAGCGCCTCCAGTTTGACCTTTCCCCCCACCTGCAGTATACTATCGCCCACGGGGCGTAGCGCAGACCGGCAGCGCGCTTGGTTTGGGACCAAGAAGTCGTCAGTTCAAATCTGACCGCCCCGACCTTTTTGTTTCGCAGCCGAGCGCACAAGGGCCGGGACTGAGCATGACTCAGTCCCGGCCCTTGTGCTTTTCCCACCTATTTGTATTGGACGTTCCGTTTCTTTTGCGAGCAAACAACTTGCATTAGATGATCCTCGGATGCCGGGATCGCGACGTCGTATCCTCCATAAGCGGCCAGGATCTCGAGCCCGCGTTCGTGAAGAATATCCTCGAGTTCTTTGAGCGTGTACAGCCGGGTTCCGACGGCGTCCGTAGGCGGGAAGTCGTCGGCGATGGGCTCCAGGGTTTCCCCGAACCTGAGCACGTGGCTCTGGTAGATCATGCGCGACGTATCGGCGTTCCATTGCAGGTCAGCCAGGGAAAGCGACCGCTGCCCCGCTTCCCAATGTCGCTTGGGGAAATGTTTCCTGGCATGAGCAGCACTGCACACACCCATGAGGTGCTTCCCGCCCACGCACAATGCGCGCCCGATGACGTCAAACAGCTTCAGGTTCTCTTTGTCGGTCTCAAAATAGCCAATGGCCCCGTCGGCCATGTTCAGCACGACGTCGAACTCGTCTTCGAACGCCACGCTTCGCACGTCAGCCTGGAGGAACTCGACCGAAAGGGTTTCCTGCCCTGCCGTAGAGCGAGCATCGGCGATGTAGGCGGGTGTGACGTCGACCCCCACGACTGAGTATCCTCGGCGCGCCAATTCCAGCGCATGCCTCCCAAAGCCGCACGCCAGGTCAAGGACGCGCTCGTCGCCGCGCAAGCAGAGCGCGTCGACTATAAAATTCACCTCTTCGCAGGTATGCTCCACCCATGACATGGCCTTGATGTCCAGCGACCAGTCGCTCATTGTCCTCGGTCTCCTCGATCCCGAAAGTCGGGGCAACTTGTCGCCATGCTCAAGCGGCTCCTCACGTGCATTCTCTCAATCTCGCCAATACTACTATCCTGGCGGTCGACTGCCAGGAAGCACTCAATTATTCCGCAGAGGTTCTCCTCATAAGCGTCTCGTAGGCAGCGTTAACCGCCTTCATACGCTTCTCCGCGAGTTCTCTAAACTCGGGAGCCAAGCCTGCCACCCTATCTGGATGCCACATTTTGGCTGCTTGCCTGTAAGCAGCAACTATTTCTTCTTTCGATGCGCTGGGCGAAACATTCAAAATCGCATAAGGACTCTCATCCTTTGACTCGTTGGACACTTTTGCCTTTGGTCGTTGCTTTGGTTGCTTATCCGTTCGGGCCGCGCTTCCAGCCAGGTTTCGACAGTGGCGCTGGTAATCATGGAGAGCGTCGCCGAATTGTCGAACACGTTCGAGACTCGACACGTAAAGATGAAGAGTGGTTTCAGGCTGCAAGGATAGTTCGATGTGCCCGTATTCAACCACCGGAATCTGTCGATTGTTCCGGAATCTCATGTCTGGGCCGCCATCCTTGCGAACATACCGCCATGTGCGGTCAACGACGGTGGCGTCACTTGGCACAGTCTCAGTTTCGATGAATCTAGTTGAAGATACGCCGGCTTTGAGCGTGTTATAACTAACAGCGCCATACCTCCCGCCTTGAAAGACATAAACTTGATCTGGCAGGAAGAACAACTGCATCGAGTCAAACTGAATACCGTATACCCTGCCTTCGGTCTGCAGAAAGCGAGGGTCGATTTGTCCTATTCCTATCCTCTTTCGAGTGACGAGGGATGACGCTCCTGCGTTACGCTTCCAGTCCCAGGTGGATTCTTGAGCAACCACATGCCAGGCACAGGCCGATGTGGCAAGTTCAGCAAGTGCATTCTGCAGACTAGCGAACCTCGCCTTTGCCTCGTGATCTAGCGCATATTGAAGAGCGGTGATCTTTTCCAGTCTTTCCCTGCGGTCGGTAACTCCAGCCAAAAACAGTCCTGTCGTCAAGACGACTGCCGCCAGAAAAAGAGGAAGGGCGATAGCAAATGGATAAGCACCGCTAGGAACTGTGTTCGCGTTTGCGTAGGCAACATAGGCCAATGATGCTGCGATGCCAGCCACCACGATGGATACCACACGAATGCCAACAGCATGAGCTGGTTGTTGGATTCGGGAGTTTATCAGTTCTAGCAAGTCCTCATTTGATGATTCGACCAAATCGTCAATGTTAATGCCGTCAGTGTGGTCCTTATTAACTGCGGATTTCAAGCCCGAGTCTGGGCTTGAAACGTGTGGAGACCAATGATCGTCTGCCAAGCCACCGATCCTCTGACGGTAGTAGATTCCGTTTCTACCTACGTGAATATAGGTTCCACGCGGCCCTGTCGAGATTCGGGCGCCTTTGATGCCAGTGGATACCCCAATTCCTGACTTGGAGATGTTTAGGCGAACAGGTCCAAACCGGACACTCTTCTTGATGTAGATTCCCATGTCACCGTAGGTCCTTACGCAGTGCAGAAAGGAGAGCCTCAGCCCGGCGTGTGCAGGTCAGAGTCTAGACAGAGCCAGGCTGCCTCTTTCCGATCTCTGTCCCAAGGCTACCACGACGGGTCATCAACTTCGCTGGTTAATCGGCGAAGCAAAGAAAATTCTTGTGAAGGACGGCGTCTTGACCATATACCGTCCGAGAACATGCACATTATACAACGGTTCCGCAACTACGACAAGTCGGCTTTGCCATCGAGTTTTGCGGAATGGGGGAAACCGTTTTGCCCTGCAGGACCTGTTGGGTCACAGCAGCCTGGAAATGGTCCGCCGCTACGCCCGCATCGTCCAGGCCGACCGTGCCCACGCCCACGGTCTCAATACCCTCTCAGGCGGGCACCCTCTTCGGACCTTAGAACAAAGGTTTTCCAAATCGTGGGGGATCCGGTCTCAATACCCTCTCAGGCGGGCACCCTCTTCGGACGCATTCGAGATTTCCTCGGCTTGGCCGAATGGCTGGGTCTCAATACCCTCTCAGGCGGGCACCCTCTTCGGACCTGGTTTGGTGGCCGGACTCGAAGACGGGGCCTCAAGTCTCAATACCCTCTCGAGGGTAGGACACGGTCCCCTCTCGTGTTACGCTTTTTCGTAACCTGAGCGTAACACGAGGTCTCCCGTGTTACGTTTTTTCGTAACCCGAGTGGCCTGGGGTTACGCTTTACTGAGATGTTCACACCTCACTGAAGTGCAGTTAAAGAAACAGAAAAACACTTGCTCTCCGTGCACTCTTCGTGCTAGCAGCGCACAAGCGTCTCAACTCGATGCTGTTGGTCGAAAGCCAGCCTTTTGCTGATCGCTCGGTGACGTCGCTGAAGGCGGCCAGTGTCCGGTTTGCTCAAGGCGCCTTGACGTAAGCATCAACCGAGCTGTGTACAGTCAATCGAGACAGCACACAGCCCATGTGCTCCGCAAGAACCTCTCTCACCGATTTCTCTCCAGCTGCGCAGCGGCTCGATTCGCTGCTGGCAGGCGCCCTCAACCGCCCCACTGTCTCGCGTTTTCTTGTTCTTTCTGCTGCTCAGTCATCGTGTTACGTTTTCAGCCTCTCGGGTTACGCTCGTGTTACGCTTTGTCGCCCTCAAGCGTAACCCGTGTTACGCCGGACCGTAACCTCAGCGTAACATCAGCGTAACACGCTCCACCGTGTCCTACCCTCTCTCAGGCGGGCACCCTCTTCGGACCTGAAGGAGGAGATATGCCAGGCTGTAATCACATGGTCTCAATACCCTCTCAGGCGGGCACCCTCTTCGGACGAGTGGATTCTGTCATGGCAGTGGTTGTGGAGACATGTCTCAATACCCTCTCAGGCGGGCACCCTCTTCGGACCTCCCGCCGCGGACACCTGCCCGGCAGGATACTAGTCTCAATACCCTCTCAGGCGGGCACCCTCTTCGGACGTGACGGTCGACGCCTGGCCAAACGATGGCGTCCTGTCTCAATACCCTCTCAGGCGGGCACCCTCTTCGGACGGGTCGCAATGGCAGGTGCCGATAACGGTGTCATCGTCTCAATACCCTCTCAGGCGGGCACCCTCTTCGGACGTCGTAAGGCGGGCTCGAGAGAACGTGCGCGAGCGGGTCTCAATACCCTCTCAGGCGGGCACCCTCTTCGGACAACGGGAGCAGGGGAACTGCTGTTACCACCCAAGTAGTCTCAATACCCTCTCAGGCGGGCACCCTCTTCGGACATGACCAGCCGCCACCTTTGGACGGTGGGCATTGTGGTCTCAATACCCTCTCAGGCGGGCACCCTCTTCGGACGAGTGGACTGAGGTTCAAGTCCCCGGTGTCCAGGTCTCAATACCCTCTCAGGCGGGCACCCTCTTCGGACTTCCCCGGCTCCGACCTGGTGCTCGTTGAAGGTGAGTCTCAATACCCTCTCAGGCGGGCACCCTCTTCGGACCAACCCCGCGGGGGATCTGTTGGGGATTAGCGATAAGGTCTCAATACCCTCTCAGGCGGGCACCCTCTTCGGACTAGCACACTTTGTTGATTTGGAGCTAACGAATATGTCTCAATACCCTCTCAGGCGGGCACCCTCTTCGGACATCCTCACCCGCGCTACGAGGTGACCGGGGTAGACGGGTCTCAATACCCTCTCAGGCGGGCACCCTCTTCGGACAAGAGAGGAGAGGAATGATGGACGAAGGAATCATCGTCTCAATACCCTCTCAGGCGGGCACCCTCTTCGGACTCATGGCATGGGATTCCTACCGCAAGGAAGTGAGGAGTCTCAATACCCTCTCAGGCGGGCACCCTCTTCGGACGCGGCAGCCGCGCATGGCAACTTTATCGAGGATACCGTCTCAATACCCTCTCAGGCGGGCACCCTCTTCGGACCTAGAAGACATTATTCGTGGGGAGGGCAAGTTCCTGGTCTCAATACCCTCTCAGGCGGGCACCCTCTTCGGACGAGGTGAACGATGAGGACAATGGCCAGGGTAGCAAGTCTCAATACCCTCTCAGGCGGGCACCCTCTTCGGACCTAGCAGAGGCTAGAACCGATGATCGAGCCTACGGTCTCAATACCCTCTCAGGCGGGCACCCTCTTCGGACCCATCACCCGGACGTCTGGACTGACATTGTCTTTGTCTCAATACCCTCTCAGGCGGGCACCCTCTTCGGACCCCGCGCGGCGGCCCGTTACGACGCCTTGCGACCCGTCTCAATACCCTCTCAGGCGGGCACCCTCTTCGGACTACGTGGTGTCCCCGGCCTTTTTCTTTGATCAATATAGACCTCTTTTGAGCCACATTGGATGATCCCATGTCAGCAGGCCACAGTCTCTGATCCTCTGTAGGTCGCAGTCCACGATCCCCCAATTGGCCCGTAGGTCAGGATCTTTGATCCCGCGGTCGCGGTGCCTGATCAGATCCACCCTCCAGAGTTGACGGCTTTTCCCTTCCCGGCGATAATCCAGGCATTCCAGGAGAGGCTGTGCCTGGCCCATGTGGCAGCCTGGTCGTCCCTGCCACAGGCTACGCTGACGTCATCATCGCTGTGGCCGTCGTCTGCTTCTTCGCCGGCTCTGTCCAGGACTACCAGGTGCAGTTTGGCACCTGGTTTCTCGCCGTCCGTCCCGACCGCTGCCCTCACTGCGGTGCGCAACACGCCTCCATCTTCTGGGGCAGCTACGCCCGCTGGGTACGGCTCACGACCCATCGCGTGCGCATCCAGATCGAGCGCGTACTCTGCACCGCCTGCCGGGTGACCGATGCCCTCCTACCCAGCTTCCTGCACATGTTCCGCCACTACGCCCTGCCCCTGATCCAGCAGGCTATCACCCTGGCCATCGACGCCGGCCTGTGGGGTGACGAACTGGCCGATGCCGTCGGTCCCTACCACCAGCCAGCCTTCTCCACCGTCCACGGCTGGGTCTGGTCCTTTGCCTATAGCGCCGACTGGCTGCTGCCCTGGCTCCAAGGCTCCTTGTCCGTTGCCGATCCCTTGTTGGTCCTCGACCCCGGCCGGCCGCCAGAGCATCTCGCCACCATTCGCTCACCTGTTCGCTGTGCGGCCTTTACCCAGGCTTGGCAGACCTTGCGCCTGGCCGAAACGCTCTATGCCACAGCGCGTCGCCGGCAGCCGGACCTGGCATTCCTGGCCGACAGACTCCTGGCTTTCGTGGCGGCCGCCCTCGGTGCCACCGGGCGCGTCCCGCGTTTGCTCTGGCCCCAAGCCAGCCCTCGGGCTCCCGCCTGACCGGCTCGCCGAGTCCGGCCGGAGGGGCGGGCAGTTGCCGGCTGCCCGCCCCCGCCCAGACCCACATACTTCTGGCTGGACTCTCTGGCGACCGCCTGATACACTGGTCCCACACCAACCCAGGAGGTAGCCAATGACCGCTTCAGACTCGTCCCGACCGGCGGATTTGCCCCAACAGGGGCAAACCCCAGCCGACGAGACCTGGCGAACAGACGTAGCTTTGTTTCGCTACACCCTCGTATTGCCTCTGCTGCGCCACGACCGCCAGCGCGACGGCTGCAAGGGCCAACTCCGGGAGGCCATCGCCGCCCAACACCACGCCATCCCTCACTCGAGCCACGACATGGTCAGCGTGCCCACGCTGCGGCGCTGGGAAAAGGCCTACCGCCAGGGCGGATTCGACGCTCTCCGACCCAAGCCCCGCTCCGACAGAGGCACGTGCCGTGCCATCTCGGCCGAAACCCTCGACCGGGCCGAGACCCTCAAACGCGAGCTGCCCACCCGCTCGGCCCGCACCGTCGCCGGCATCCTCCAACGGGAGGCTGCCGGCCCCATCCCCGAGGAGCAGATTGCACCCCGCACCCTGCGCCGCCAGCTCGCCGCCCGCGGCGCCACCACCGCCCGCTTGACCACAGCCGGCACCGTCTTTCGCCGTTTCGAACGAAGCCACTTTGGCGACCTGTGGCAGTCCGACGCCATGCACGGCCCCAAGCTGCCTGATCCGGCCAATCCCGACCAGGAGCGGGCCACAACCCTGTTCGCCTTCCTGGACGACCACACTCGCCTGGTGGCCCACGCTCAGTTCTACTGGAACGAGCAACTCCCTCGCCTGGAGGATTGCCTCAAACACGCCATCGCCCGCCACGGCTGCCCCCTGGCCATCTATGCCGACCAGGGTGCTGTCTTTCGCGCCGAGCAACTCGACGCCGCCTGTGCCAGCCTGGGCATCCAGCGCATCCTGGCCAAGCCCTACTCGCCCCAGGCCAAGGGCAAAATCGAGCGCTTCTTCGGCTTTGTCCGCTCCGATTTCCTGGCCGAGATGGCCCATTCCACCTCAGTCCACACCCTCGACCAACTCAACCTCAGCTTCTTCGCCTGGCTGGAGGTCGTCTACCACCGCAAGGTACACGGCGAGACCGGCCAGTCACCCCTCGACCGCGTCCGCCAGGACGAGGCACCCACCATCCGTCGCGTCGACCCTCTCGTCTTACGAAACGCCTTCCTCTTCCGCGAGACCCGCCAGGTGACCAAGACCGGCCACGTCAACTTCCAGGGCAACCGCTACTCTGTACCCGGCTATCTCGTCGGCCAGAAGATCGAGCTCCGCTACGACCCCTTCGACCTGGCCGATATGGAGATCTGGCTCAACGGCCAGTACCTGGAGTTGGCCCGCCCTCTGCACATGCAGACCAGCATCCAGGCCGGCGTCACTCCGGACCCCACGCCGCCGACCGCTCCCAGCTCCGGCGTAGATTACCTGGCCATGCTCCGCCAGGAGTATGAGCAGCTCCTGCGCCAGCAGTTGCCGCCGATTCCCTTCACCCGTCTCACCGCGGATTCCCAAGGAGCCTGACGACCATGTCCAAGCCACTCTGCGACTTCTACGGCTGCCTCCGCCTGCCCTTCGACAAATCCCTGCCTGTACGAGACCTCTATCCCTCCAGAGACCACCAGGAGATCCAGGCCCGTCTGGCCTTTGCCGTTCAGAACCGTTTCCCGACCCTCATCACCGGCGACGTGGGCACCGGCAAGTCCACAGCCGTCCGGGCCTTTGTCCAGTCGCTGGACCCCAACCTCCACGTCACGGCCTACCTGCCCAACCCCAACCTCACCGTCCAGGCCCTCTTCGCCTACGTCCTCACCGCCTTCCGGGTCAGCGCCACCTTCCACCCCCGCGGCCTGGGTGAGAGGCTCCGCGACACCCTGGCTCAGCTCTCGGAACAGGGCCGGCAGCCGATCCTCATCCTCGACGAGGCCCATCTCCTCAGCCATCGCCTGCTCCACGAGCTGCGGTTCTGGCTGAATGCCGACATGGACGCCACAACGCCCTTCACCCTGGTCCTCCTCGGCCAGCCGGACCTACGCAACCTCCTCCAGCTCAAAGGCTTCGAGGCCCTGGACCAGCGTATCCACGTCCGCTACCACGTCCAGCCCTTCGACCTGGAAGAATCGGCGGCCTACATCAAGCACCATCTCCGCGTCGCCGGCGCCGAGCGATTCCCCTTCGCCGACAGCTTTGTGTCCACGGCTCATCAGTTCAGCCACGGTGTCGCTCGCCAATTGAATCGAGTCTGCCTCAATGGGCTGCTGCTTGGTTTTGCCGAGCGCAAGCCCATCCTGGACGAGAACGATGCCAAGCGAGCCATCATGGAACTCGGCCGCCCCAGTTGAGGCGTCTGCTTCTCTCCCGCAGGGGGCCGCCCGGCCCCCTTTTTATTCCCCGCCACCTGCTCATCCATTCTGACCAATCGCTGATCAAAGAGCGTGGCCGCTAACACGTGGGGAGTCGGTCCAGCCGCGACGGGCGGGTCTCAATACCCTCTCAGGCGGGCACCCTCTTCGGACCCCGCTACTGGATGTCATGGACACCAGAGGAGGGATGTCTCAATACCCTCTCAGGCGGGCACCCTCTTCGGACAAGGAGAGGGACGAGCGCAAAGGAATAATCATCGTAGTCTCAATACCCTCTCAGGCGGGCACCCTCTTCGGACTAAGATGAGTGGTGAAGTAATCCGCTTTCGCAATCCGTCTCAATACCCTCTCAGGCGGGCACCCTCTTCGGACAACGGACCGGGAAATAGCAACGATGACTTCATACAAGATGTCTCAATACCCTCTCAGGCGGGCACCCTCTTCGGACGAAGCTGTATGTGTTCTGGATGAACCTGGATTACCGTCTCAATACCCTCTCAGGCGGGCACCCTCTTCGGACAAAGGCAACGCTGGTCCTGACTGCGACCTTTCCTAGTCTCAATACCCTCTCAGGCGGGCACCCTCTTCGGACGGTGACACAATGGATCTGAGAGCTTTATCCATGTTGGTCTCAATACCCTCTCAGGCGGGCACCCTCTTCGGACAAGTCGGCCCAGCAGAGGGTGATGGACGACATCACGTCTCAATACCCTCTCAGGCGGGCACCCTCTTCGGACAGCCCATCCCTATCGTTGTCCTCACAGGAGAGTTTGGTCTCAATACCCTCTCAGGCGGGCACCCTCTTCGGACTGTTAGCTCCAACATCTTTGCGTTTGCATCCACAAGTCTCAATACCCTCTCAGGCGGGCACCCTCTTCGGACTGGGTGAGATCGACGAGGCCGAGAGCCTGGCGCAAGTCTCAATACCCTCTCAGGCGGGCACCCTCTTCGGACCAGATCAGGGATGCGCTAGAAAAGTAACATAGAGGGTCTCAATACCCTCTCAGGCGGGCACCCTCTTCGGACTGCGGCAGGACCTGCTCCCACCCGCAAGATGTCGTCGTCTCAATACCCTCTCAGGCGGGCACCCTCTTCGGACTATGCCAAGTCAAGTTGTTCCAAGCTGAAGAGGGTGTCTCAATACCCTCTCAGGCGGGCACCCTCTTCGGACCAAACCCTGAGTATAGCAATGACCAGCAATGTAGCGTCTCAATACCCTCTCAGGCGGGCACCCTCTTCGGACACGAACCGCAACGCAAGGCTCAGGATCTGGTAGATAAGTCTCAATACCCTCTCAGGCGGGCACCCTCTTCGGACTTACGCGCTTTCAAACATGCCAGAGACATCACCATGGTGTCTCAATACCCTCTCAGGCGGGCACCCTCTTCGGACGGCTCAGCCGCGACGAGACCATCCACCGCGGTCTTGTCTCAATACCCTCTCAGGCGGGCACCCTCTTCGGACCGGCACCGACCTAGTGCGATGGCCCAACAAACCACGCGTCTCAATACCCTCTCAGGCGGGCACCCTCTTCGGACGAGATGCCAAACCTGTCAATCCGCATCGTGCTGTTCGTCTCAATACCCTCTCAGGCGGGCACCCTCTTCGGACAGCGGCAATGTGGTCACCCTGGGTTCGAGGCGTAACGTCTCAATACCCTCTCAGGCGGGCACCCTCTTCGGACCCTCGCCCCTCGCCTCCCCAAGGCAGTGGCGGCAAGTCTCAATACCCTCTCAGGCGGGCACCCTCTTCGGACTTCGTCCTGTCCTTACCATCGAGAAGTGATAGCTGGGTCTCAATACCCTCTCAGGCGGGCACCCTCTTCGGACAAGTCTACCCCGCTCGGTGAGTTTCTCGCAGATTTTGTCTCAATACCCTCTCAGGCGGGCACCCTCTTCGGACGACCCCTTTGCGCTGGTCTGCGAAGCAGGCGGCCAGTCTCAATACCCTCTCAGGCGGGCACCCTCTTCGGACCTCGATTGCTGAAGACCTGGACATGACGATGGACGAAGTCTCAATACCCTCTCAGGCGGGCACCCTCTTCGGACCAGCTACAAGGGCAGGACATAAGATCAATGTTACTAGTCTCAATACCCTCTCAGGCGGGCACCCTCTTCGGACCAGGCAGAGGCCGAGTTGTCCATCGAGGAATGGGAGGTCTCAATACCCTCTCAGGCGGGCACCCTCTTCGGACGCACCGATGGGATTTGTGTGGTGGCCCACAACGTGGTCTCAATACCCTCTCAGGCGGGCACCCTCTTCGGACATCGACCAGCCAGAAGCGGGATTCATCTTCATTTCGTCTCAATACCCTCTCAGGCGGGCACCCTCTTCGGACTTTGCAGAGACGGGGGCTCTTCGATCTACCAGTACCGGTCTCAATACCCTCTCAGGCGGGCACCCTCTTCGGACCTACAGTACGCGCCCTTACAGCCGGGTCATTGATAGTCTCAATACCCTCTCAGGCGGGCACCCTCTTCGGACCAGATTGGTGGGTAAGTGGCGAGGAAGAGAATAGAAGTCTCAATACCCTCTCAGGCGGGCACCCTCTTCGGACGTGGTGGAGCCCCACCAGCCTACCGGGCTGGGTGGGTCTCAATACCCTCTCAGGCGGGCACCCTCTTCGGACTGTGGCCTGTGGCAACGACCGTGGCGTGTGCGGTGGTCTCAATACCCTCTCAGGCGGGCACCCTCTTCGGACCATATCAACCGTAAGTGGCATCTTATTCCTCCTTGTCTCAATACCCTCTCAGGCGGGCACCCTCTTCGGACGACAATGCCGATGAGCTGGGGTTCCGGTTTTTTGGGTCTCAATACCCTCTCAGGCGGGCACCCTCTTCGGACGGGCGGACCCGGACGTGGCGTGGGCGATGATCGAGTCTCAATACCCTCTCAGGCGGGCACCCTCTTCGGACTGGGGTACATCGAAAGACCAGGAGGGTATCAATATGTCTCAATACCCTCTCAGGCGGGCACCCTCTTCGGACCAAGCAAGCCGGCCATCTTTGGTCCACCATCGGGCTAGTCTCAATACCCTCTCAGGCGGGCACCCTCTTCGGACTTGGCGCGCTGACAAGCTGTGCCGGTGGCACCTGGGAGTCTCAATACCCTCTCAGGCGGGCACCCTCTTCGGACGCGCAGGGGACGACCGTGATCGAGTCGTGCTCAGGTCTCAATACCCTCTCAGGCGGGCACCCTCTTCGGACGCTCGCGCTGCGGTACCGGCCAGTAGGTGGAATGTGTCAATGATTTTGAGACAACATGCCTCAGAATTTAAGGAGCAACGCTTCTCCCC